>Ga0208375_1002256_pt1 | contig 18654 bp, 15 predicted proteins | sample RifOxyD1_FD_184038 | JGI IMG/M metagenome (GOLD analysis project Ga0208375, IMG submission 184038) | Soil microbial communities from Rifle, Colorado - Rifle Oxygen_injection D1 (SPAdes) | ecosystem: Environmental > Terrestrial > Deep subsurface > Rock core/Sediment | place: Rifle, Colorado... | reverse complement strand
ACCCAATGGGAAGGAAAAACCCCGCAGGATGCGGGGCTCCCCTTGCAGTAGCTGGCTTACGCGCCGTGCTTTATTTCTAACCCGTAGTCGGCGACTAGTTTGTTCGCGAAGCTCCAGTCCAGGTTCTTAAAGAAGGCGTCGAGATAGGATTTGCGGTTCACGCCGTAATCCATGAAGTAGGCGTGCTCGTAGACATCGGCTTCTGAGGTACGGGCTCGGCAATCGCGGTCGAGACAGGCATAACCGCTCTTGCAACCAGGCGCTCTTTTTTGATTTCTGCTACTGCATTTTCAACCGCTTGCGTCGAATAGCCAACCTTCATAAGGTCGGCTTTGGTGATTTCTTCTTTACCATTTGCAATCTCACCCTTCAGATATTCCCAGATCACTCCACCCTTGGTAATGATATCCATAGAGTACTAGTATACAACGTCCGTATCTAAATTGTGCACTAGGGGATGTGTACAACTTGTATCCCATCAGAAGTAAAGACGATGGTGCCGTCTGTATCAGTGCGCAATGTCGTGACCTTGAGCCTATCGAGCACATCGAGTACTTCTCTGTTCGGATGTCCATACCGGTTGTCTTTACCTAGTGAAAGTATCGCATATTCGGGGTCGACTAGTGCGACAAAGTCTTCTGCTGAGGAAGTTTTTGAACCGTGATGACCGTTCTTTAAAATATCAGCTTGTAAGTTTTTCCCGTCAAGTTGCATCAGATAGTGCTCGATGTTGCTTGGTGCGTCGGCCATGAGCAAGACATTGGTACTGCCATAGGAGAGCATCGAGACGATCGACTTCATATTGGTGTCGGTATCCTTAAGAAAGCGGTCGGGGAACAAAATCTTGAGTGTCGCTCCCCCACCAAGGTCGATGATCTGTCCACGCCTGGCTGTTATCACCAACATCTCTTTATTTTCTGCAAGGGCAATCAGCTTCGCACTGTCTGAGTCCTCTTCCGATCCCGAAGTGCGAACGAGGGCATCGGCATCATACACCGCAAGTACCAATGGCAAGCCGCCGGAGTGATCGTGGTCGGGATGTGTTTCCATGATCAAGTCTATTGTGCGATCATAGAATGGCAATACGGAACCCAGGCGTCGAAGCACGGTACGATTCTGCCCGCCATCGATCAGTACTTGGCGGCCGGTGGGTGATTCAATAAAAATTGAATCACCCTGACCAACATCAAGAAATGCAACCTTGAGGACTCCGCCTCGCGACTCGCACACGAGTACATAGGTGACGAATATGATGAGAGCACCGACTGCCATCAACACCACGAGCTTACCGTAGTCTCGTTTCCGAAGTTTTGTGCCAGACATGATACTGTAGCATACTGTATATGAGCAACATGTACCACACCAGGACGAGGACAAGAGAGACCGAAGGGATGATGATAAACGCGTAGGGCACTTGATACAGGAAATCAACGACCGCGATAACATAGCCAAGCGTAAGAAACGTAAGCCAGGCGAACGGTAACGCAAGGTGATATCCCAACAGTGCTACGATGACGAATAGACCCCCAAGTGCCATCAAGGGTGGTAGGACGGGAAGGATAAGTGCATTCGCGATCAGAGAAATAAGCGACACCACTCCTGTCTTATATATAATGAGTGGCATCACCATTGCTTCTGCGGCAATGGTTCCCAAAAGAACTTCTCTGAGGCCATATAACTTTGGAATATGTTTCGCTTTTTCTTCTAGTAGGGGCATGAGCCAAATAATTCCCACAGCAGCCAAAAAACTGAGCTGAAAGCCGAAATCATTCATAAGTACGAACGGATTCCAAAGTACCATGCATACCGCCGCGACAATGAGAGCCGCACCGGCGTCATACGTCCTCCCCTCCCGTCGAGCAAGCAGGAGTATGAGGGCCATAACCGCAGCGCGCGATGCAGACGCAGACGCACCCGTCATAAGTACGAATAAGATAATGACCATGCCACTCGCATATATTCCGAAAGTCATTGGCACAAAGGTAATCTGTGCAAAAAGATACATAATCGCGGTCGCGATAATAGTAATGTTGAAACCCGAGAGCGCAATAATATGAGATACGCCAACTTTGTTAAATTGGTCAGAAAGTTCCTTACCCAATGTAGATCGCGCTCCAAGTAAAATACCCGAGAGTAGTGCCGCCTCTGGTTCGGGAATACTTCGCTCAATTTTTGAAATAACGAACTGTTTGATGGAAAAAAGTTTCGTAAGTAGAGGATTTCCATGACCATGCTCTATAAAGGTAAGACGTGCGTTTTTTACCTCGTATCCGATACCCTGCGTTTTTAAGTATGTCTTCCAATAGTCGGGTACTTTTTCTTCTTGTACCGAGACAAGCTTCCTCGTAATACTAACTCGGTCACCGTAGCGGATGTCAGAATTACCAAGGATTGATGCATACATCTTGAGTCGAGATGCTGAACTCGTAGCGACCAATCTCACAACAAAACTCGTTCCCGACTCGGTCTCTTTTGGTTCCTCAATCACGTCCCCCACATAACTGTGCGAGGTTGAACCTCGCACAGTGGGGAGCTCGGGAATCATTTCGTAGCGAAAGACTCCCACACTCATACTGATGAGCATGCAAAATATAATGATCGCGTAATGCTCACGCGCGAGCATAATCGTGGAAAGAGCAAACAGTAATACACTGACACCAATCGGCCAACCAAAACCGGTAACTGATGCAAGAAAGTTACCGAGGAGAAACCCGATACTACAAGCCCAGAGTAGACTGCGCTTTGACATGCAGCTTAGAATTTTTGTCTATCGCCTCGTTGGAAAGTCTATCTGCTTCTTTATTTTTCTCCCGTGGGATGTGAACAAACTTTATGTGTGGAAAGTGCGCAACTTTAAGATTCCAGATCTTGATAAATTGAGCAAAAAGTGTCGGTTCCTTAATTTGATAGATCCCGTTTAACTGTCTGCAAGCCAGTTCGCTGTCCATGCGAACCTCTACTTCAAGGTCTTTTGTTTTTTTGTCACCAAACATTTTTTTTACTGTCTCAAGTCCGATGACAATGGCTTCGTATTCTGCAAAATTATTGGTCGCTATTCCCAGATATTTCGTCACTTCTTTTAGCATATTCCCCTCACCATCGGTAATATAAGCACCGCTCCCCGCCTCTCCCGGGTTATTGCGTGAAGCTCCATCAGTGTAAACCATTATCTTTTGCATAGTGGCAGTTTAACGCATTTGCCCCCAATCCACAATCCGGAAACGCAATGTGTGCGGGAATGTAAATGTAGATTTCTCGAGTGTCACAATCAGATCGAGAGAGGAACCGGGCACAATCTTTTTGAATTCGTCGTAAGTAAAGAATTTAATCGCACTTATCGATCCTCTCTTTTTCTCTAATTTAAGTTCGGTGTGTATCCCCTCTTTGCCAAAAAATCTAACTTCTGTCACCGGAACATTTTTGAGAGAAAAAATTGGCTTTTCATTGCCCACACCAAATGGCGCAAATTGTTCGACCTCTTTGTACATGTCCCACGCGACATCGTCTATGTTAATTTCTATGCTTTTTTGAGTTTTTCTCCCTACGCTTCGAGCTCCACGCTGCAAGCTCCGAATCCGCTCATGTGCAGCCATGAGGGCCGGCACAAAAAGTTCTATTTTTTCTTCGTGAATAGAAAATCCACCGGCAAGTTCGTGCCCGCCAAAGTCTAAAAGGATTTCTTTTGTCTCTGTCATAAGGTCGACGATATTCACACGGCCATTAGAACGACACGAACCCTTGAGGTGTGCCGATGTGTGCTTACCCCAAACGAATGCGGGTTTGCCGTACTTTTCGGCGATCATATTCGCCGCCAAGCCGACGATCCCCGGCTTCCAACTCGTATGTCCGACCACAATGATCGGAAGGTCGGCATGTTCATGCATGAGCGCCTCCACTTCGGCAATAATACTTTGCACCTCTATTTTGCGATCCGCATTGTGACTCATCAACTTTTCGACAATTTCTTTGGCCTCAACAGCATCATCGGTCGTGAGTAGGCGGAAGGCGTCCATCGGCTCCCCCATCCGACTTGCTGCGTTAATATGGGGACCGATAGTAAAGCCCACGTCATCTTCGGTAATATTTTCTGGGCGTACGTTTTTCTTTTTAAGAAGCTGCAGGAGGCCAACTCGCGGAGTTTTCCGTAAAACTTTTAGGCCGTAATATGCCAGAACACGATTCTCTCCGGTCAGCTCAACCATGTCCGCAATTGTTGCAAGACCAGCAAGATCAAGTAACCATTTCTCCCAACCTTTAGTAATTTCAAACTTGCCCTCTTGTAGTAGTGCCTGAACTAATTTAAATGCCGTTCCCGCGCCGCAAACATTTTTATTCGGATACTTGTCACCTTTTTTGTGGGCATTAACAATTGCATAAGCCCTGGGTAAGTCCTTCTGTGGTAAGTGGTGATCGGTGATAATGACGTCGATACCAAATTTGTTTGCCTCATCCACCGGTTCAGTGTCGGTAATTCCGCAGTCGACGGTAATAATCAGTGCAGTGTGCTTCTTTTGCAAGGCACAAACAGCGGAAGCGCTCATACCGTAGCCTTCGGTATATCTATGCGGAATATAGACCGAAACTCTTGTATGCTCGATTTTTTTGAAAAATTCATAGAGAAGTGATGCGCCCGGGATACCGTCACAGTCATAATCACCGAATATGACGATGTGCTCTTGATTCGAAATCGCCCGCAAAATTCTAGTCACCGCCTTTTTCATACCCGAGAATAAGAACGGGTCGTGCAAATCACGTTCATAATCTGGATGTAAAAAAATCTCTGCCCGCCTTTTGGTTTTTATGTTACGCGCCTCGAGGAGCGTTCGTGTCAGTTGCGGAAAAGAATTCATAGATATATGATTATATCATGAGACACGAGGACTGCGTTTTTTGTAAAATTGTAGCCGGGGAAATACCCGCCAACAAAGTGTACGAAGACGCGAATTATGTTGCATTTCTCGACATTAAACCGCACCGTAAAGGCCATGTGCTACTCATTCCCAAGACACACTACCGATGGGTCTGGGATATTCCAGAAGTGGGCCAGGCATTCGAGATTGCACGAAAAATCGTCCGGGCGCAGAAAAAGGCTTTCGCCACAGACCTCGTCGCCTCTCTCGTCTTTGGCGAGCAGGTCCCCCACGCACATATACAACTCATTCCGGTCAGAGAGGACGACCACGAGAATTTATTCGGCACCCGCCTCGCCTACAATGAAGGAGAAAGTGCGCACGTAGCCGAGAAAATCAAGGCTGCATTAGCGTAAGGTTAAACCTTACGCTGGCTTTTCATGAGCGCCTCGATGGCCGGTAGCGTGCCTTTGCTCAAAAACTCGATCATGGCACCACCGCCGATTGAGACGAACGTGAATTTTTCTAAGAGACCTAGTTTTTTAATTGCCGTAATAGTGTCACCGCCACCCACGATCGTTGTTGCTTTCGACTCGGCCAGTATTTTTGCAAGACTTTCCGTGCCTTCACGATATCCTTTTTCGTACACGCCCATCGGCCCGTTCCAGAGCACAAATTTTGCTTTTGCGATTTCTTTGCCTAATTCTTGAATGGTATCAAGACCGATATCGAGCATGTTTTCATTTTCCTCAAGATGTTCAGGAGATTTGGTCAAGCAGATATTTTCTGCACATGCCATTACATCGATCGGGAGTGCAATTGTATGATATTCTAAAATTTTCTTTGCCGCTTCAAGGTCCCCGTCGACGAGAGATATTCCCGTCTCGCACCCTTTTGCCTTAAACAACGTATTCGCGAGAGAGCCCCCCACGAAAAGTTGGTCTGTCTTGTCTGCAAATTGATAGACGAGTGGAATTTTGGTATCGGCCTTTGCGCCACCCAGAATAACGAGCGAGGGGTGATCCGGGTTGAGTGCCGACGAAAGCGCCGCAACTTCCTGGGCAAACTCGACTCCGGCGTAGCTCGGTAGAAACCTTGGAAACCCGACGATAGAGGCATAGTTTCGATGCGATGTCGGAAAGTCTTCGTTTACAAAAATGTCCGCACACGAGGCAAGCTCACGGGCAAATGATTCGTCATTCTTTTCTTCACGAGCATCGGCGCGCACATTTCTTAAAACAATACCCGGTCCGGTACACGTGGAAATCTTTTCTCTGATTATTTTTGCGTCCAATGAATCGACATACTCCATACCAAAGTATCGTGCAATCGGTTCGGTCGACTCCGGTACGTCGTGGCCGATATGGCCAACGAGAATAATTTTTGCACCGGATTTTTGCAGAAAATCTATAGTCGGTCTGATTCTTTCAAGCCGAAAAGTTTCGATAATCTCGTTATCCTGTAAGGGTACGTCGATTCCACCTACGACAAGAACCCGTTTCCCCCTCAAGTCCGTACAATCAGAAATTTTTGGTAGTGATTCGTGCATAGATACTATTTCTTCGTATTGGTCATTCTGATAATCTCCGAAAAGTTCTTTGGGTTTAAGCTTTCTCGCCCAACAAGCAGCCCATCCACATGCGGGATAGCGAGAAGCATCTCAGCACCTTTCACCTCAACCGAGCCGCCGTATATCGTGCGCACCTTACTACTCATTTTGCCGAATACACTAGTGAGAACCTTTCGAATATACAGCATCATCTGTTCGATCTCCTCGGGCACGGCCGCACGCGCGGCATCTTTGCCAATAGCCCATACCGGCTCATAGGCGACTACAATACGACCCGCATCTTTCTTTGAAACGCTCTTGAGCCCTGCAGTGAGTTGGCTTTGCACCGTAGAAAGATAAAACCCGTGCTCGTCACGTTGTTTTTCGCCGACACAGATAATAACAACGAAGCCGAGCCCGAGTGCCGTTTTGACTTTTCTATTTATCACGTCATCGGTGTCGCCCGCCGCACGACGTTCTGAGTGGCCAAGGATGAGATACAATGCACCGGCGTCTTTCACCATGAGGGGTGAAACTTGGCCGGTAAAAGCCCCAACTCTCTCAAAGTAGGCATCCTGTGCACCGAATTTTACCTTTTCTGATCGTATGGTTCGCGAGATCTCTCCAAGATAAATCGCGGGTGGGCATACAACCGTCGTCGTTCGTGTGGCCGATACCGCGGCCTTTTTTATTCCGGTAACAATTGCTTTTGCTGTCTTGAGCGTCTCGGGATTCATTTTCCAATTCGCAATGAGTAACGTGTGTTGCATACAATGTTATGTTATTGGAGAACTTCCCTCCACGTAAGTATACTATACTGACTCGATGTTTTAGGGAAGGAGGGCGGCGGATTGTAGTACAAGTTTGAATCGTATACGATCGTACGAGTCTGATATCCGCTCCCATCAGCCCACACAAAACCACTCGCGCCGTATGAGGCCATCATGCCATACAGATAGAGTGTGTCGCGACTTCCGTACTCACCGCAGGTGTAATTACTCGCGTTCTGAGGAATAAAGTAAAAACGCCCAACACGTCCGGATTTTGAAATAAGGGCACCATCGATACGCAAATTTTTGTCACTCATGAGGCCAATATTGATATTATTTTGCGCAATGACACCAAGCACATCCCTCCCGTCATAATTGGTATATCGCACACTATGGTTGATAGTAATATTCTTTGCCTGCGGGTTCCCGTTGCCGTTGTCGATAAAACTACCCGCGGCGATCGTGAGACGATTATTGTTAATAGTACCCTCAAGCCACAGATGATCCTCAACAAAAATTATTCCGTTGGTCGGATATGGCCGATTAGAAATGATGAGGGTTTCTCCCCCCGGATCGATACTGCCCATTTCCCACCCCGGATAGTAGGCACTGTAATCCCAACACTTCGGGTCAGTATGTACCTTGCCCACCTGATAGACATCAAAAGTACCGTCGTTTTTTAGTATAATATGATATCCCGGTGAATTGCCCGGGGCTTTGCCCAGATGAAAACCGGATGGAGTGAGCGATTGGTCTTTCAGATCAGATAGTGTGGCGGTCAGGGCGTTAAAGTCGACTGCCACGACATTATAAAACGGAGGAAATTCGCGCCCAGCTTGGAAGATATCCGGCCGTGAGGGAATGTTCGCGACAGGTGCCGCCGGATCTGCCGGTGAAACATTGGTATGCACTCCAAGCATATTAGGGCTCCCATCAGTATATTTATCAACAGCAGATGAGACGATATTGTGGGCCAAGCCGTCAAAACGTACCCCATTATTACCCAGCACCGGACCGGTAACATCGACTCCGACACCAAAGGAAAGTGGAGCGTTACCACCGAGTACTGCATATTGACCGAACGAGGGGATGGCGACCGTTTCTTCAAGTGTGCGCGAAACCGTTGGATCTTCGACAATCGTCCCCCGTGAAGTAATAACAACTTTGGATCCTCCCGAGGGTGGTGGTGCAATGGTAAGCGTAAATGCACCGATCTGACTGCCGTCTTTATCATAGTATGGATGCGTATACGGGCCTGAGTTATTGGTACCATCCTGGTAGTCATCGGTATCGTGCGCCAAATGCCAGCGGTAATATTCAATACCCGCTTCAGCAATATGGAACGCTTGCTCGCGCAGTACAGCTCTTCGGGAGGCGGTAAAAGAGGTTGCTCCCCAGAGCGCAAGAGCACCTAAAATCACCGCAGAGACCGCCGCAAATACCAGTATTTGGACTACGAGGAATCCTTGGTTTCTGAGGTTCAACCTTTTTGATGTCCAAGGTTGAACCTCTAACAGTGGGTCTTTCATAGATTGTCTTTCAGGTTGCGCATGCTTACTTGCGTACTGTCGGTTACGGGGCCTGGATCACGATTCGGATCTGCATCAACGGTGACGATTGCCTTTACAAGTCGTACCCTCAGTATATCCACCGGTATGGTGAGTGACGTACTCGTGCCCGCGTAGGTGGCTGGATAAAAGTAAAAAATGCTTGGATTATTACCCACAAGATTGTGCACCACTTCACTGAGTTCTTCTTGCGCCGGAGAATATACCGGAGGCACCCCCGTGGAGGCGGTCACCCCTTTTTTGACCGTAGTGCCGGATAGAAAATACCTTATTTGTTCACGTGTGCCGTTATTGTCGGTATCAGAGTAAAATGTGATCGCAGTCGGCGACGCCGATGCGATCGCATACCCTCCGTTATCGGACGGCTCTGCAGAACGAAGTTCGGCAACAAAAGTCTTCATAAAACGGCGGAGCTCATCGGTTGCTGTGAGCGTCTCTGTGTTGTAGGACCGTAATTTGAATACATTGCTGGTCAAGGAGCTAACACCAAACATGATAAGGGCCAAAATAGCGATGGCAACGAGAAGTTCCGTGAGTACGAATCCTTTTTTTTGTTGCATCATTTCAACTCTCATAAATGTGACAGAGCAATATCATAGGACTGCCAATTGGCATCGACAATTATCTGCGGTTGGGAAACGGGCGCGTAGCCGGGGGCGCTTACTTCGATCGTATAGTAATTTGACGAGTTATTCTGTGACAGATTTTGGAAGAGAACCTCAGCCGAAGGGGTACACGCGGTGGTGAATTGGAAGGTGATATTGCCTACCGAAGGTGTCACCGCGCTCGATGCGGTATTCAGGAATACTTTATAGCGAAAGTATCGACGGTTCGCATGTTCAGTACCAACACTGTTATTTGCAGCTGTGTAATATGTAGCCGCCGTACCGTCAGGACCGATAAAATTCCAGCTGGTGTTGTCGTCATTCGATGCAATTTGAAATGTAATGGGGTCGGTGCCCACACCATTCGGCTGGTCTTGGGGTGTCCAGGTGATCTTATATAACGACCCAGCTGTTTGCAGATCAAAGGTCGAAGAAATAAGCCAACCGGAGCTCGGATATACACTCCCTTGCGGCAAAAGTGTCAGTTGATTTGGTGTCGAGATTTTTACATTACCATCAGAATCATAGAATTTTGTATCGTTGGTGAAGACCACCTGCCCTGCGCCGCCAGACCAATCCGACTGAGCAATCGATCCCACACCGGTAATCAATGTTCTTGCAACATCATTTGCCGTAAGCGTAACCGAGGCGCCGGACACCGGGAGGTGGGTAGCCTGATCTTTGACCGAAACCAAGAGTGACGAAGGACGACGCGGAGCCAAAATAATAGCTGCAGTCGCGGCCTGGCCAGGGGAAATCTGCAACGCTCCGGAAGGGAGCATCCCCGCAAGTTCATACGAAGTATCAGTTGAAATGAGAGAGTAGAAGTCCCATTCCAACGGGTTAATAGTAAGCGTTCCTTCTCCCGAAGTAACAAATGGTGTTCGATATTTATATACCGGGGCATCTGCATTGGTTCCGATGGTCTTGCTACCCTGGAGCACAAAATCGTAGTCACCAATCGACGAACAACTACTGTCTTTACTCGTCACCGTAAGCGAGGCCAGATGGTCAATGGCGAAGGTCGAGCTTGTCACCACTCCTGCGGCAGTTGTGAGCGCCCGCTTTGTGGGCGCCGGGTTGCTTGCCGTCGGTTCGTAGGTTTGATCGCTCGAAAATCCGCTTTTAGTTACGGTGACCGTATAGGCCAAACTTGCGGGGATCACGTCATAGACCTTGAGCAAGCCATGCACATCCGTTGTATCAGTAAGGTTAAGACCTTGCGCGGTGTTGGTGATCGTGACTGACGCACCCGACACAGGAGCTCCAAGCGCGTCAACGACCGAGAGGAAAAGTGCCCCATTATTGGTCACATTTTCGAGATTTTTTGGAGCGATAGTCGTTGTAATCGGCACAATCGTTGTATGCTCACATGTTGTGCATGCCACAAGAATGCTTGCCAATTTGTAATCGGCTGGTGATGTGTCGACCGGGAACAATCCATCGAATGGATCGTCGGCGTTCCTGATCGTCGTAATGATGCTGAATGTATTGCCGCTCCGTATTGTGGTGGTACTATGCGTCACCAACCCCGAAGGGATACCCCCGATCTCCCCCACGCTCTGGTAGGGCAAATTTCGAAGAATCTCTATCTGTTCATTCGCAAGGAGCGTCGCCGTTACTTTGTCACCCGAACCCCGCGAGAGACGCATGACACTTGCATATGCCTGATACACCGAGAGTGAAACAATAGCCAAAAGTGCAGAGCCGACAACCACCTCGACGAGTGAGAATCCGCGCTTCATGTCAGCTGATCGAATTACCGATGGAATATATGGGCTGAATGATGGAAATGGCAAAAAATCCGACGCCCGATCCGATGAGTAACATGAGCAGTGGCTCGATCACAGTCGACATATCTTTGGTCGCCGCGTCCACTTCTTCTTCATAAAATAGAGCGGTCTTTTGGAGCATCCCTGCCAAGTTTCCAGTCTCTTCTCCCACCTCGATCATCTCACCGACCAGTATTGGGTATAATTTCTCGTGAGCTTGAAAAATCGCGGAAAGTGGTGCACCTTTTTGTACAGCAACGATTGCCTCGTCGAGCACCGCTCGATACTGTTCATTCTGCAAAATACCTTTGGTGGTCATGAGCGCCTGAACCATGTCAACACCGGACGAAATGAGTGATGAAAGCGTTCGCGTTGTACGTGCCGCGTTTGATTCTTTGACAATCGTACCGATAACCGGCAAATGCAACGCGACAAAGGTGCGCAGACGAACGCCAACACCAGTACGAAAAAACCAAATACAGAGCGCGAGTGCAACAAGAATGATACTGAGTGCCAGGACGAAGTGGTCTACCATAAATGAACTCACCGTAATAATGAGTTGTGTTTGCCATGGAAGGGCAACATGCATCGAGGCGAAGGTCTTGGTGAGCGTCGGCACGACAAAGATCAACATCAGCACACTGATGATCACCATGATACCGATGATAACGGCCGGGTAGATGAGCGCTCCTTTCACTTTGCGTTCAAGCGTATAAGTTTTATTCATCTGCTCTGCAACGGTTTGCAATGCACCGGGTAGATTCCCCGACTGCTCGCCTGCACGTACCATTGCCGAGAACACTTTGGAAAATATTTTGGGTTCTTTCGCAAGAGCATCGCTCAGACTGCCGCCGGCATCAATTTCGTGAATAATTTCTCCGGTCACTCTCTTGAGCTTCATATTTTTTGTCTGTCGCTCAAGGATGTTCAGCGCTCGCGAGAGCGATAGACCGGCAATGAGCATTGCGCTGAGGTTATTCGCAAAGGTAATCTTGTGCTTGAGGGGTACCGACACGACACTTTCGTTGACTGCTTTGAGATAGTGCTTCCAACCTTTCGTTTCTGGAGTAGCGGCAAGTATTGAGAGTCCTTCCTTGCGTAACTCGTGTGCCAAAGCAAACTTATCCCGCGCTTCACGCGTGCCCTCATGTATCTTCCCATTCCCATCTTTTGCACTAAAACGAAATTGCATAGATTCTATCGAGATTTCTTCAGTGCACTTATTTCTGTCTTGAGTTCATTAATTTGCAATTGTTGTTCTTTGATGGCTTCGATGAGCGGAGCAACGAGCGCAGAATAATTCACCGTCTTGGTACCGTCGGCATCTTCTTCGACCACTTCGGGGAATACTTTCTGAACATCCTGTGCAATGACTCCGAGCTGTTGTCCTGCGGACGGCTTACCGTCCTTCCATTCAAAAGTCACCCCATCAAGCTGGAGCACTTTTTGAAGAGATCCCTTTAATACTTCGATATTCTTCTTTAACCGAGCATCGGATCTATTGGTGATAGAACCAACCGAGACATTCCCCCGAAAGTAACTTCTTGAGCCGTCTGCATATATGTCGTACCCAGAATTACTAAGAAAATACCCAGCGTTCCCCGTATCACTCCCTGCGGTCAGGCCCGTTGCCCCGTACGTTCCACCCGCAGAAATGGCTGCATAACCCCGATTAGCTTGCGCAACAATCGCAGCTCCAGTGACGTCATAAGCATTGGTAAAGTAGGCTGCTCCATTTTTCCCTGATTCACCCATAACATTTAAAGTATAATTGGCGTCAACCCCCCCAATGTGTACTTCCCCTCCGGAATAGTCTATACCTCCGGTCAGATTCTGCCACTGACTTGGAGAAGCCGTTGCCCAAGTCCCATCACCTCGTAAATATTTTGTGCTGTCTGCAGTCCCGGTGCCCAACCGTGCAGTCGGCACCCTGCCTGACGTAAGTTGAGAAGCATTGAGACTCGTAATACTGCTCCCATCACCATCGAAGTCACCTAAGAATTTTGTTGCCGAGACCCAACCGTCGTTTAACGTCCCACTGAACATGTAAATACTGTCGTGATACTTAATGAATCCGGTGCCGGTCACCCACTGGCTCAATGGCGGAACGGTCCATGTCCCGTCGCCACGCAGATATTTTGTGGCATCAGTTGGGTATCCGGCGAGCTTGCTGATTCCAATCGCCGCAGATGTTGAGATATCGTCATTAACAATCGTCCCGTTGCTAATTTTTGCAGAGGTGACTGCATCGGCAGCGAGTTTTGCTTCGGTAACTGATAAAGCATCAAGTCGAGCGGTTGTAACTCCCGAGTTAGCGATGGAAAAGGCATTACTCGCAAGCGAGAGTCCCCCGCCCGAAGCCGCAGAATAGGCAGTCGACCCGGTATCATCGTCATCGCACGCCCAACTTGATGATGTCTTCTTTAATATCTTCCCCGTTCCGCATGAAGGGAGGCGTGCAAGATCTAAATTCCCTGCCGTGATTTTGCTGGCGTTGAGATCAGGAATCCTCGCAGCATCAAGCGTCCCTGATGTGATCTTGCTCGCTGCCAAATCGGGAATCCGGGCGGTTTCAAGGGTACCCGCGTTAATTTTACTTGCATTAAGGCTCGGTATCCGGGCATCAGCAAACGTGCCTGCTGTGATTTTGCTGGCGTTCAAGTTAGCCACCCCGTATGGCGACGGAGAACTGCCGTTACCGGAGATCGTTGTAGAATCAAAGTAAAGTGTGCTCGCACTCGGCCACGCAGTAATACAGCTCGAGCCGATACAGTATCGTGGGCTCGTAACCTGGGTACCAGCCCAGAGTTGGCCTGCGGCAAACCCCCCGTAATAACCTCTGCCGTCGGCACTATAGAGTCGAAGCCACGTATCGTTTAAGGTATCCGAAAGCAGCCATTTACCCGCGATGATTTCATTGGCCGAGTTCATCGTCCCCGACACATACGCATCACCATTGACCTGCAAATCGTAAGTGAAGGCACTCTGCCCGGTACCAATACCAACCTTACCACCGGTGTCGACAAAGAGTCCCCGGCCACCCGCATTGCCACTAAAGAGTATCGGTCGATTACTGGAGCCTTCGAGATAAGTTCGTGCGCCCGATCCAATACCGATACTGGTCCCATTGTCGAAAACATTACTGTCGACAAGGGTTGTGCCGCCCGCACTCCATTTCGTGAGTTGTTCACTCCTGCCACTCCCCCCGACACCACCACCCACCGTACTCCAACAGGTGGATGTAGAGCCCAGACAGATGCGCTCGGCAACGACATCCCCGGGGAGGGCACCAGCAACACTAACCGGTGTGGTGACAAAAATATCACTTTGAGTCCACTGCGTCGTCAGCCCGCCGTCTTTGGTTTGGCTGTTACTGCTTACGTCGAGCAAATTCGCAATATCCGAATTCGGTGGGGATGCTACCGGGCCGGTCCATGAAAGCACAAAGATCGGAACATACAGCATGGAGATCGAAAATACGAAAACAAGAAAAGTAATTTTTTTCATAGTACTATTCTTAAATATTGTGAGGTTATTATAACCTTTTCTCGAACTTCGAGCTACGATCTCCGAGCTTCGGAACAGTGGATTACTCATTGGCAACGCGCAGGACCTCCTCGATACTGGTCAGTCCCTGTGCCGCTTTGAATATTCCGTCTTCAAACATGGTGAGCATTCCCGCGGCGCGTGCGGTACGTTCGAGCTCTGCATCGCCTGCATTTTTTATCATAAGTTCTTTGATCGCCGAGGAGACTTTCATAACCTCATGTATGCCGACTCTGCCCTTGTATCCATCGGGGCAGTCAGGAGATGGTTTTGGGCGTGAAAATTGAATCTTCGTAAAGTCATCGGTAGGACCGACAATCTTTTCTTCGCGTAACTTTGAAAGTACCGTATCAAGATTAATATGTTTTCTGAGCGATTCGATCTCTGTTGGTGTAAGATTATACTTTTCATTGATGTGATGTAGCCGCCGTACGAGACGCTGTGCGATGACTACATTTAAGGTCGATACCAGAAGAAATGGCTCTACCCCCATATCAATGAGTCGCGGCACGGCACCCGCCGCGGAATTGGTGTGTAGTGTCGAAAGGACCAAGTGCCCGGTCAATGCCGCATTAATAGCCAACGAGGCAGTTTCATTATCACGGATTTCTCCCACCATAATGATATTCGGATCCTGGCGCATCAGTGCACGAAGCCCGGCACCAAAAGTAAGTCCGATCTCGGGTTTCACTTGTGTTTGATTCACGCGGTTCATTTGATATTCGATCGGATCCTCAATCGTGGAAATATTCACGTCGGCGGTATTCAGGGTATCGATCATGGTATAGAGGGTCGTCGTCTTGCCAGAACCCGTTGGCCCGGTTGCGAGGATAATCCCCGTCGTCTGGCGCATCGCATCGTGAATCGCCTCAAGTCCTTCTCCGTGAAAGCCCAACACTTCTATGGTGAACCCCTTCGAGGTGTCGGGTAAAAGACGCATAACCACTTTTTCTCCAAAATAAGTCGGTAAAAGCGACACGCGAAAAGATACTCGCTGGCCCGTTTCCGCATTGTCTATTTTAAAACGTCCATCCTGGGGCAATCGTTTTTCGTCCAGGCGCAAATGCGAGAGCACTTTGATACGCGCAACAATGCCCGCCGCCGCAGAAAGGGGCAACACCATTGCATCGTGCAAAATGCCGTCAATCCGGTATCGGATGACAAGTTGTCCTTCGAACGGCTCGATATGAATATCAGATGCCTGTTGCAGTATCGCGTGCTCGAGCAGTGCGTCAACAATCCGGATAACCGGGACATCCTCGGCAAGCTTGGCAAGGTCTTGCTCTGCGTCCGAGGCGAGACCTCCGCCTTCGCCCTTGGTCTCGCCTTCCCGCGTAGCGACCGCCTCTCCTCGACCCCCTAACTTTTTTGACTCTGTACTGATAATCGAGCCGAATTCATCTCGCAAACTTTTCTGGTATTGGATGAGACCCGCCTTGATAGATTCAGTATCGGTCAAACGCGGCACGATACGCACGCCGGTGCGCTTTGCAATAAACTCAATCGCCTCCATATCTTGAGGGTCGAGCATCGCCACCTCGAGATTATTGTCTTTGTCTTTGGCATACGATAGTACGTTATGCTTGCGGGCGATCGGCTCGGGGATGATCGAGAGGATCTTTGGGTCTATTTTTTGACCATTCAGACTAATGAAGGGTATCCCGAGTATGTATGCCTGGACACGGCGGTAGTCGTCTTCGGAAATTTTGCCCTCACTCACCAACATATCGCCGACATTTTGCCCCCTTTTTTCACTGCTTTCGAGTGCGGCATCAAAATCCGCGGAAGTAATAAGACCCGAGTCTAAGAGGAACTGTCGAAGCTGGTTGATGTTGAGTTGCACATCATTTCGGCGGTAAGGTTCGACCTTGCCGACAATACTAGTTGATCAAGATTACCGTTATTGCAGTAAATGAAGTCTCGTTGATCGGTTGACCCGCATTGGCGACAACCGCATCACCAACTTTTATATCAGAAAGCTTTATGGTGGTCTCAACTATCGGCTCGAATGTCTTGCCCGGCTTGGGCAATACGGTGTTTACTGTCCGCGCAATAAGCTTTGTACCGGGCACCAGTGTAACCGTGTATGTTTCTGCCGCGCGATCCCCCATCGTCGGGTCAAAAGGCGGCAGAACCGAGAGGGTCAAGGTGTTGCCGTCTACGGCAGTCACTGTTCCGGAAACAGAGAGTGGTGCTTCGGCGACTTTATTTATTATTCCCACCCCTTCGAGACGCCCTCGCACATCCCGTACTGCGCGTTCGTAGCCTATATCATAGAAGAAGAATCCCGCCCACGCAGCGCCCACAAGCGCCCCCAACCCGATCGAGAGAAATATTTTTTGTGATGAAGACATAATGGACATGGGGGCTAATATACTAATGGTCGGTCGGTAACAGGACGCTCAACTCCGTTCACGATATCGTTTTCTTGGAATGGTGGAAAGAAATGAATGTCGTCGGGAACCTGGAATACCGCGCGTGTTCCTGCCCCGTCTACAACATCGATGTGTCCATTACTACGGCGTACGTCTTTACTGCCACCATATGCCCCGTAACATACCGGAGCATCTACCACTTTATACGGAAGAACTCCGCCCACAACGGTAACACTCACCCGAGAGGCAAAGTGGGTTGGATTGCTACCATGGTTATACACTACACCCGGGCAAGAGGCAGAGGCACTTTGAATCGTAAGGGACTGCGGGGCCGGAGCAGGCGCAGGCCCGCCACCTTTTTTACAATACAGAATAGTCATTGCGGGGACAGTAATAGAATCAGGAGTCGTTTTTGGTATATAGCCCGGTTGCCCGATTGGCGACCTGCCGAGCCCAAATCCGTTATTGAATCCAGCCCCGTCTGTCGCTCCAGGAGCAAGTGAGATTGCTGCTCTCTCCGAAGGTACACCGTAGGTCTGGCCCGAGACCGAAGAACCTAAGGGGAACCGTCCATCAAGACCGGTAAATCTCCCCCAGCCCGTGGGGCATGACCCCTCAAACATCATAATCGCACCGTCGGGAACAGAGTCAACGGGAGCAGGGGTACCGAGTCCAAGCTCTGTCTTAGACATCCACTTTGCGGTTCCATTTCCGTCAGTCGTTGCAAGAATCTTTGGCAAATCCCTACTCTCTGTACCATCAGCTAGTTTAAGTTTACCCGAAACATCAAGCGCGAGACCCATGTTCGAGATCTGTCCGGAGGCTCGGGCATCGATAATATCTTTATATACCCATAGGGCCACGGAGCACTTCCCACCCCAAACTTCATAGAGGGCACGGCCACTGCCGTTGTCTCGAACTCGAGTTGGCCTGTTAAAATCATTGGCGCGATAGAGTCTATTATTGTAACAGTGGTTCTCACTGTATGGACCAAGATATCCGTTGTCAGGTCCGGGACCAAGCTCACTACCAGGAGCGGCATCAAGATATTCAATAATTGCGAGTCTAATTTCTGCATCGGTCGGTGCTGGAGCATTTCCTGAGGCTGCACCAGCAGTTATCTTTACTGTACCATTCGCCACGACAGCAAACCCGCCCGTGGGCCCGACAAATTTGCCACCGATGCCGTCCGTACCCAGTGAAGTGCCGGCGACTCCAATACCAGACTGGCCTTCGCTTAACCCAATAACACCATAGCCATTAGCACCACTTGCGCGACCAATAACGCCAACCATAAGCGCCTGACCTTTCACACCATAAATTCCTGACAGGTTACTCCCGAGTATGGCGTGGATATTGTCATCAGTCTGGACGGTAAATTGAGAGGCCTTTGGATCGCGCGTTCCGATTTGTACGCGGCCCTCGTTCTGATTCACGATATCCTGAGTTCCCTCAATAAATACCCATGGTGCCAACTCCGCCTGTCCGATCTCTTCCTCGGGTGGGGTAAAACAGTAGTCAGCAAAGGAGTCGATAGTACCAGGTACATGCGCATTCTTGAGACACAGCTGGGTTGCTAACACCTTACCAGTTACCTCGAGCGTACTGTTTACTTCTTT
>Ga0208375_1002254_pt1 | contig 18657 bp, 15 predicted proteins | sample RifOxyD1_FD_184038 | JGI IMG/M metagenome (GOLD analysis project Ga0208375, IMG submission 184038) | Soil microbial communities from Rifle, Colorado - Rifle Oxygen_injection D1 (SPAdes) | ecosystem: Environmental > Terrestrial > Deep subsurface > Rock core/Sediment | place: Rifle, Colorado... | reverse complement strand
GATCTTTTTTAACATTTAAGGCAAGTCCATGCTGAGTAATGAATTTTTTGATTTCAATTCCCACTGACGCTAGCTTATGTTGCTCCTTCCAAAGTCCTAATAAATTGCGATTATAATCAAGGCCTGTGATGTGATAATTGGCCTCAATGGTAGCTTTAACATTTTCTAGCATAAAATAAATCAACTCTTTTAGTGAATGTCCAGGATGATTTAAATTTACAATTGGATACATAATCCATTGTCCTGGGTAATGGAAAGTCAGTCCACCTCCCCTTTTGATCTTATACAACGGAAAAGGCAATCTCTTTTCCATAGATTCATCAAAATTAATCAAGGCCTTGGTGTCATCGCTTTTTGACTTTTGCAATCCTCTGCCTAGGGTAAACAGACGTGGATGACTAGTAAAAATGAATAATTTAATGTCCCGGTGTTCTTCTACGTACTGTCTTGCCTCTTCTTGAAACAGTAGTGATTCATCATAATTCCAGTTCCATTTGATCAAACCAAGGGTTTTATCATTAATCTTAAATAGCTGGTCTTTATATTTATTTTGCAACATGATCCGCTTCCAAATATTTCATATAATCACTGGCACGGTAAGAACTTCGAACGAGTGGGCCAGCCGCTACAAATTTAAAATTTAATTGATAAGCAATTTGTTTCAATTCCTCAAATTCACTTGGTTCGTAATATTTATTGACCTGGATAGATTTTTTTGAAGGCATTAAATATTGCCCAAGAGTTAGTATGTCTACTCCCACTTGTTTTAAATCCTTCATAGTTTGAATGATTTCTTCCTTGGTTTCACCAAGACCCAGCATTATGGAACTTTTGGTAGTGATCAAGGGATAATGAGAATGATAAAATTTCAAAACCTGCAAGGATTTTTGATAAGACGCTCTTTTGTCACGAACGTTTGGAGTCAAACTTTCTACCGTTTCAATATTATGAGCAATCACAAAAGGCCCACTATTTGCCAATACCTGCATTGAGCTTTCGCAATTATTAAAGTCTGGAATAAGCACTTCCACCAGTACTTTGGGATATTTATTTTTGATAGCTTGGACTACCTTGGCAAAATGATTAGCACCATAATCGGCCAAATCATCTCGATCAACGCTAGTAATTACTATAAAGTTAAGATTCATGGTTTCCACCAGTTTGATGGCAGAATCAATTTCGCTTTGATCAATTATTTGGTGCGGATTGCCCGTTTGCACATTACAAAAACGACATCCTCTTGTGCAAATTCCCCCGAGAATCATCATAGTCGCCGTTTTATTATCCCAGCATTCATGGCGGTTAGGACACTTGGCTTCTTCGCAAACGGTATGTAAATTTAAGCTTTTTAGTTTTTGGGATAAAATCCCAACGTTTTCACCGCTGGGTATTTTTGATTTTAAAAAATGTGGCTTACCTATGCACCTATTTGTTTTTTCCATGAACAAATATTTACATTTTCTAAAAAGTAATATCAAGAATTATCTTTTTTTACTTTTTGCTTTCTTGCTGGGTTTTTTGGCAACAGGTTTTACAGGCTTCTTTTCTTTTTCTTTATTTTCAAGTGATTGTGTACTTTCTACTGACACTTCTGGCTTTATTTCTTGGGTTGGCACCTCACCTTCTTCAGCTAACACCACTGCGCCATATTTTTTGATTAAATTGGTAAGAGCTTCATTTTTAAAATCCTCACTTCTTCTAATCAATCCATGAATATTGGCATAATTTAGTTTAAATCCTTCATCCAGCAGATATTGCACCATTTTGATATCAGGTATTGCCAGATAAAGGGGATTTAATTCCTCTCCATCTCCCAGATTGGGATCAGCACCTTGTTCAATCAAAAACTCAACTAAACTGGTATTTTTTTTCGACAAAGCTATCATGAGCGGAGTTGAATTATTATTTGACCTCCTATTAAAATTTACTTTTAATTTAGCAAGCAACTTAAGCACCTCTAAATCATCTTTTTGAGTAAAGACCACCACAGGGTAATCACGATTATTAAGAGGAACTTTGGATTTATTATCAAGACTAACTCCAGCTTTACTGAGCACTTCCAACATATCTAAAAATGTTTTTCTCTCCCACTTACCATCCATATAAGAGTTTATTAAAACATTAATCAAATTCTCATTAAATTCATTTAATAAATCCAGTCGGGCCTTTTTCTCTATCAAAGTATCTACCAAGCGCTTTTGCCCTTCTCTCATTTGCACAAAAATTGGAGTTTCCCCTCTATTGTTAATCAGATTAATATTCCCATTGGCATTAACTATTTTTTCAAATGCCTCAAATGAGATTTTGCCAAAATGTAAAGGACTGTTATTATCGTGATCAAGCACATTAACGTTAGCATTTTTACTGATAATAAAATCAATCATCTCTAGCTGGTTATTAAAAACCGCACCATGAAGCGCGGTATAGAGGCTAAAATTTCCCACGGTAAATTTTTTATTAAGATTAACCTCGCCTTCCTTAATCTCTCGTTCAAATACTGCCACATCTCCTTTAAGGGCCAATTCAAATAGATCTTTCCCCATCGAAATACCTAGTTCTTTGGCCAGTTCAGGGTCGACATCGTTAGGATATTTACAAGTATCTTTAAATTGATCCACGTTTACCGGGGTACAGATGTTTACTCTGGTCATAAGCACTCTTTCTTTCCCAATCTCTTTGCGCATACAAGTGCACCAGCTGAGCTCCTTGGGTTTATTTTCCAAATCATCGCCCTTCACAGTTATATAGATAAGTAAATTATATGGACTCTCCATAATTACATTTTTATCAATCGAATTGATTTTAGAAAACTCCTTATTGGCATAGCGAGCAATGCTCTTTATCGCAATACCCTTGGCCACATGATCAGAACAAGCCGATAAAATAAATAATAAAATAATCAGAAATAAAGAGTTTTGTAACATAGCTCTACCTCATTACGACATGTAAAATCTATAATATTAAAATTGTATCAAGTATTTTATTATTTGAGTATCATTTTGATCTTTTGCACATCTTCTTCTGCAAGAACCCCTATATGCTTGAATATGACCATGCCCAATTCATCGATCACAAAAATAGAAGGAACATAGATGACATCATATTGGGCTTTGGCCAGCCGCTGATTATCAAAGAAAAAAGGATAATTTATTAATTCCTGATTGCTAGAAATAAATTCCTTCACTTTTTTTACATCGCGATCAATCGAAACCAGTTTAATGGTGGTATGATCGCTGACCTCTTGCTCCAACGATGCAATAATCGGCATGTTCTGCATACAATATTTACAAGTAATCGACATAAATTCTAAAAGCAGATGCTTTTTTCCATCTTCAATTTTTATGATATCTTCGTTTTTAATATCACCATCAGGTGTCTGATAATCAAGATTTAAAGATATGGCCGGCTCGCCTTGCTCCATCGCCGCCAAATGCATGCTAGTAAATAAGCTACACGTAAATAAACTGCATAAGATAAAAAACATTTTCATAAGTTCCTCCCTAGAAACCGCCAGGATAACCTTACAAAAACATTTTGAGTAGTGATTTATGCACAATTAAATTAATATAAAAACAGTTTAAAAAAGAGCCCAGTTTCGTAATAGGCCAAAGTTGCATCGGTGATCAGCAAGCAATACATAGCAATTATAAATTTTCCCATGAGGGGAATTTTCCATCTACTTTTCATAAATACTAATCGTCAATTTAGAGCGACTCCTTTAAAATAGCTTTAATATTCACTTAACAAACATTGGAATGATAATGAAATGGTTGAGCGTTTTGCTTTTGCTTCTGCTAAATTATGACATTCTAGCTAGTTATCCTTGGCCACTTAATAACTATAATATTGGTCATACAATTAATTCTTATCAAAAAATTGATGGTGGTGCCGCTTATTTTCATCATGGAATCGATATAGTTTCAGATAAAAACGCCATGGTTTATAGTTGTACAGGAGGTATGGTTAAGCGTATTGGCAGTTATGGTGACGATGACGACGAACTTTACTATGAGGTCGTTATCCAAGATGATTTCAATAATCTTTGGAAGTACCATCATCTAGATGAAATTAAAATATCGCCCGAAATTAAAAGTGCTTATCGTAATCACACTAGAATTGAAAGTGGGACCTATATTGGCAAACTGATCACCTGGCCTTTTAAAATGCAGGGAAAACCATTCCATCATCTCCATTTGGATATCATTGATCAAAATAAAAATTTTCTTAACCCAATGGATTTTCTTGATCCACTAACTGATCTAACTCCTCCAGAAATTGTAAATCTTCAAAAAGTTAAACTCACAACCGGCTACACGATCAGCCTTGAGGCGCTTGACTATATTGACAATACTGATTTTTCTCATCCTCCTTACAAAATTGAAATATCAGTGGATAATGGACCTGTGCGTACGGTATGGAATTTTGACCGTTTACCAGGGGGAAGCGATAAATCAAAATTTATAGAAGATTTTTATATGCCCAAAATAACTCAGGGAGATTACGACAAAAGAAAGTATGTCATTAATCTGGGGTTTGATAAAAATAAAGTCTTTCAGTTTCCCAGCACTCTCGGACACCATAACCTAACAGTGCTTATATATGATTATAACAATAACGTTATCCAAAAAGATTTTAGTTGGGAAGTTCAATAATTAAAAACTTGTGCGCGCACAAGTGATGGTGGAATTTTATAGAACACGTAAACTAATTTGATCAAATTTTGTCGATATTTGAATATTCTTTCTTTAATTTCAAGCTCTTCCATTATTCCCAAAACTGTATCTCTTGAATTGTTTCTTAATTGTGCAAAACAAACACACTGCAGCCGACAAGGATTCAATATTTGCACTTTATACATTTTACTTCATCCAATCGCCGGGAACCTATCGCCTTTAATAAAAATGAGAAGAGACTGATGTGTGTTCTTCTCTTAAAGACCATGTTTAAGAATTATATGAGTCAACAGATATTAAAAAAGTGTAAACATAATCCAAGCAGAAACTATAATTCTCCTGCTATGGTATTGATATAATAGACAAAATTCTCATTTTTAATAATTATTTATTGCGATCAATGGAGTGATTTCAGAAGAAAAATTCTGCCATACAAAGGAATATAATCCACCCGGATTTTAATTAAACAACAAATTTGACACAACGTATGACCGTTACAAAAATCTCAACATCATTTGCGCGCGGACAATTTAAATCTTAAAATTATAGATAAAATCCCCACCAGAAAGAGGTTTACCAAACGGATCTTTGAGTTGGTTCGCCAGCGCTCTAAATTCATATTTTCCTTTCTTTAAGGCCTGACCAAATTGAAACTCCACCATGTTAGTTCCATAAAAATACTCCTCCATCATCTGGAGTGGTATCTTTTTGCCTGACGATAGATTCGTCAATTGAAATGAAGTTGGATTAAACGACGCTTTTAAAAATACATTTTGAATTTGCATAATTATTTTTATTGGTGAAGTTTCCACTACTCTTCTAACCATGGGGCCATTCAAGGCTTCTTGCAGGGATTTAAAGGAATTTACTCTGCCAGCTCCCAATTTGAATTTATATTTCGTGTTATTTTTTCCTTCAATATCGTCACATCCTTGCAACATTTTAGCCGCCACTTGTTCATGGGTATAACTGGGGTTTTGGGCCCATATAAGTGCGGCAACCGCGGCAGCATTAGGTGATGCCATAGAGGTTCCGCTTTTTTCAACATAATCACCGGCCACCGAAGTGGATAAAATATTTTCTCCCGGAGCAAAAAGATCAATACCCACACCATAATTGCTACTCCCAGCAACCATATCCACTTTGGATGATTCTACCTGAGTACTTCCCACCAATAATATTTTATTAATTTCACTTCTCAAGGGATCATCCGTCCCATTATTTCCAGCAGAATTAAAAACCAGCACTCCTTTTTTATAAGCATAATCCAATGCCAGTTGATAAACTTCATCATGTAAATATGCATCAATGCCGTAACTGGTAGTAATAATCTTAGCACCATTATCTATAGCATAAACATAGGCTTCACAAACCAAGAGAGCACTCCAATTTCTAGGACTATCAAATGATTCATAAAATTTAAGTGGCATCATAATACTTTCTGGCGCAGTACCGATAACCCCAATTCCATTATCCATACGCGCCCCCACTATTCCAGCGACGTGAGTACCATGTCCTAAACGGGTTTCATGATTATGGTTATTTGAATGAATAAAATTCCATCCTTTTACATCATCAATAAACCCATTAAAATCGTCATCAATATTATTTCCAGGAATTTCGTTTTGATTCACCCATAAACCTTCTACAAGATCTGGATGATTTAAATTAGCACCATCATCTGTGATAGCAACCACCACGCCTTCGCCAGTGCTTACGTTCCAAGCAAGTTCATTTTGCATAATTTTATGATGACTTTGTTTAACATACATGGGGTCATTATAAGGAGTAATTTCACGAGGATCCTCATCTCTTTTATGACCCAGTACACGTTTGGCCCATAAAATATTTTCGCAATTTTTAAAACTTGTTAGTACTCTTTCGGCTTCAGAACTCTTAATCATTCGAATAGCAAGCAAATTCACAAAAATATTATTTTCTTTTTCATAACTCACCACCAAGCGCGCGGTAAAAATTTGTTCGTTAAATATAACGCTCGGAAAATATTCCTTAAAGCTATCGTCTCTATCTAGATAATCAGTAGTTAAAAAAGCTACCGTTAATTCGGTATAAGCATAATCATCATCCAAAAAAATGGTGTTGGTATATGCGTAACTTATATTGAGAAGTAAAAAAAGAAACAATAGACATTTCATAAGGACTCCTTTCCAAACGATAATCTATTGTAACTTTACTTTTATTAACTGGTCTACAATAATGGGGATGAAATCCATCAACCCTCTTTGATCTCAAAAACATCCATACCAATTAATAGGCTGTTTATTTTTTTTAAAACCTAATATGCATATTTTCAGCAAATTAGATTAAAACCATCCCCATTGTTGTAGTTCAGTTTAGGGTGTGTCTAGTTCTGGGCACTTTGCGAACTTTAAATAGGTTAACTCACACTAACCAATCCTCCTTTTTAAACTAACCATCTGTATTTATTAATATAATACAAATAGTTACCAGCCAACAACACATGGCGTTATAATTACTACAGATATGGCATTGAACATAAAAAAACTCCAAACTCCCTCTCATCCGCCAGTAACGAGTGTGAAATTTAGCTTGAAGGTCAGAGGTTTGACCACCGAGGAATCTTCCCGTGGAGACTACGCCACCAAATCACCTGATCCTAAAAAGAGTGATAAAAATGACGATTTAAAAACCCAAGAAGAAATTCCACCCATCAAGAAGCTAGATTTAATCTAATCTTGCGGCTATCATTAAAGCATGGCCCGTTTTTTAACAATAATACTATTTCTTCTGCAAGTGTCTTCCTGGTCATGGGCAAAAGAGGACATTAAAGAGGATAGTAAAAAAATTATCAGCATTGAATATCTAAGTTCACTCTTTGGACACGTCAGAGTGCAACCGAGTCCATATTCCGAATCCTTATCTGCAATAAGCTGTGGACACCCCATCAAGCTTTACCAAACCATCAAAGGGGACTTTCAATACTCTAAGGTCGGACCTTATGAGGGATATGTAAAAAGAGAGCACCTGTCCAAACACAAACCTGAATGTCTACAAGACCGGTATCCTAAATTTTTTGAAACCATTAATTTAGACATCACTGAAATGTATTATTGGGGAAAGTTAAACGATCAGTACATTATTGGCAAAAGCAAATTTAAATAGGCGCTAACTGGCCTATAACAATGGGGTTCAAATCAACAATAATCTTTATTTTTTAATAGATTTAAGATCCTTCTGATGTAACAGTTTTATATGTGTTTGAGTTAACTAGAATGATTTCGCTAAGCTAAGCGAGAATTAACCCCATTTTTCTAGCCCAGTTAAAAAAGAACCTAGCACCCTTTTATCAAATGTGATAAAAATACTAGCTTTTATAAAATAATCAATTGCTTTTTTAAGGAGAAAATATGACTACCCCACTAGTAATTAACGGAGCGAATCTTACTATCGAAAATGTTGTTGAAGTGGCCAGGTTTAATCGCCCGGTGGAATTATCAAAGGATTCACAAGAAAAAATTCTCAGATGTCGAAAAATGCTGGAAGATAAAATTGTGGCCCGAGAAATCATGTACGGGGTAAATACCGGTATTGGCGAATTTTCAGAAATAGTTTTAAACGACGATCAAATCAAAGATTTTCAAAAATACCTGATCTATAATCATGCTGCTGGAATTGGTGACCCCGCCCCGATTGAATACGTAAGGGGTGCCATGCTTGGCAGAATTAATGTTCATGCCCACGGAAATTCTGGCTGCCGTCTAGAAATTACTTCCACACTAGTTGAAATGTTAAATAAAGGAGTGACTCCCTTTGTTTGTCAAAAAGGTTCAGTAGGTGCTAGCGGAGATTTGGCACCGATGAGTCAGGTTGCCTTGCTTATGCTCGGTGAAGGAAAAGCTTACTACAATGGAGAATTACTAGATGGCAAAGAGGCCATGCAACGAGCGGGAATAAAAATTCCAGGGCTCAACGCTAGAGACGGACTGGCAACCATCAACGGCTCCAATGTTCTTACTGCAATGAGTGCCATTATGCTCTACGATACCAATCGCTGGTTAAAACAAGCAGAAATCGCAGCCGCCATGAGTCTTGAGGCCCTAATGGCCAATATGAAACCTTATAGCCGTAAATTGCATGAAGCTCGTGGCTTTTCTGGTGCCATCAGAAGTGCGATGGCCATCAATAAATTAGTCAAGGGTGGAGATTTATATGAGGGTAAAATCAAATGTAAAGTGCAAGATGCTTATTCAATGCGCTCAACTCCCCAAGTAATTGGTGCGGCTCATGATGCTGTAAAATGGGCCAAATCTCAAGTCGAAATCGAACTTAATGGTGTAGGTGATAACCCTATCTTTTTTCCAGATGAAAATCTGGCGCTTTCCGGTGCCAATTTCCAAGGAACTCCCGTAGCTCTACCCATGGACATGATTGGCATCGCCGTGACCATGATCAGCGTATTAAGTGAAAGAAGAATGAATCGCTTAAACAATCCGGCCTTATCAGTCGGACTTCCAGCTTTTTTAACCAAAGGAGCAGGAATGTTTAGTGGACTTATGCTTAGCCAATACACCGCAGATATGCAAATTGTTGAACAACGAATTCTCTCAGCACCTGCGAGTATTCAATCCATTCCCGCGGCTGCTGATCAGGAAGATTTTGTGAGCATGGGTATGAACACTGCTATTAAAAACTTTCAGATTCTCGATAACGCTTACGGCATCCTGGGCATTGAAATGATGGCGGCAGCTCAAGCTATGGACTTTAGAGACTGGATTTTTGGAGATGGTACCAAAAAGGCCCATGAAGTTGTCAGACGTCACGTACAATTTCTAGATATTGACCGACCACTTTATACCGATCATACCAACATGAAGTATCTCGTAAAATCAGGCGAAGTGCTTGATGAAGTGGAAAAATTGATTGGTAGCTTGGAATAAAATTCCAACTTTTTAAGATCATCTTCCCAGTAGTATATTTAAACAACGGGCAAATAAGCCTTTGAAGCTTAGGATTGCCTTCATTTCTTTGCGGGAACCAAACCTGGCCCTGATCTCAAACATTTCATCAGGATCGGTGACATCTCTCATAATATCTTGCATAAGTTCTATATAGGAGTTACTGGAAATATTTTGACTCGAAAATGCCTTGTCCGCAAACTCGGCTTTTTTCAGATTCATCATTTTAATGGGATCAGATGATTTTCGCTGATCGAGAAAATCAAAAAACTCCTCAATGTCTTTTTTAGTTTTATGAGACTTAAAGAAAATATCACTTTTAAGATAATAATTTAAAAGGGCCTCGTTATAAGTGACATTATCAAAATTATTAATTGCACCATAGAGTAGCTTATAATCCTCTTGGCTTTTAAGTAACTCGTTTAAAGAGGCTATCTTTTTTAAAGAGGTGTTTCTATTGTTATATTGCATAACTAGCCGCTGCTCTTTAATAATATCATTAATGTCTGTTAACAAATTTTTACTTCTACTTGGAATATACTCCGGCATTTTAAAAAGCATAAGTCTATCCAAGGTGAAGAGTTGTTTATTCATGTCATCACCACGATATCTATCAACTCCTCCATTCCAATCCACCAATCTCCACTTTGAGTTCAATGTATCGTAAATTAATTGTTCTGCGCGAAAGTCACCTATGTGAACGATATCCACATTATCCATGGCAAACTGCTTAAGAGCTTTTGCCGCTTTCTGCCACTCTTTATCGTCAGAGATTAAATGTGGTTCTGATAAAAATTGATCTGCATTAAAAGAGTGTTCGATAAATTCAGTGACCATATATTTATTTTCTAAAACATAATGTTTAGGGGGATCTAGTTGGGTTTGTTCTACGGCTTCAATACCCATTTGATAAAGTTGAAAAGCTTCTTTAAGATTTTGCTCGTTTCTTTTTGGAAGTCTTAAGATGGCAAATTCCTTGGTAATGCCATACGTGTCATCGAGAGGTTTTACCTTCAAAACTGCCGTACTATGCCCATGGGTCATTTTCTCTATAACTCTAAATTTTTTACCATCCGGCATGGTGACCACGTCATTATGCTTTAAAGCACTGATGCGAGTATTATATTCTTTATGAGGCTCACCATTTTTATTGAACAGTTCAATCGTAGGATAGGTCCAGCTAAGCATTAAACTCAAGATCAGGATGCTTATGAACCAGTGAAACAATATATTTCTACTTCTTAGAATCATAGATAACCTTATTCCGATCTTGTTGGTCGGTTATATATTTAAAACTCCTACTAATTTGTTATCGCAAATTTAGTGAAGCAATTTCTTCAAACAATCGCCTACGGCGCTAAATATTCCCCCCTTCTTACTTGGTTTCTTTAGTAACGCCAATTCATCCTCTCGCACTAGATCTTTTTCTATTTCACTTACAAGGGCCATGACCTCGTTACGATTTTTAATATCCCCACTGGAACTTCTCTTCACGCTCTTAAAATTTTCCTGGTCAATTTTAATGACCTCTTTAAATTCGTGTAATTGTGCTTCAGTAATAAGCTTATTTTGATAAGCTAAATTGACATACATCTCTTTATATTGAGGATTATTGATCAGCCTCACGACATCACTAAAATTATCCTGGTTTGGATTTAAAGCAAAAAATCGATCCACATTTTCTGCCCAAATCTGATCCAGCGAACTTGAAACATCTAAATTATTAAGTCCCACTAAATGAGTTAGAATTTGCGAAAATTCGCCGGCATTTTTGGCACTCTTCAAACGCTCTTGTGCCAAACGAACTTTAAAAATCTTTTCAACTTTTTCATCTTTTAAATAATCAGCAAATTTCCCAATATCCTGGGCGGTAGGAAATTTTGCAAAAATATGATCTTTATTTTCTAAAAAGTAAGTCATTAATGCTTCATTATAGGTTTCATTTCCAGACTTTTTCACCAAGTCATATAACTTTTGATAATCATCTTGATTAATTAACATATCACTTAGTTTTTGAATTTTTTTATCTAACTGATTAGCATTTAAATAATCCATCAAACGACTTTCTTTGGTTTCGAGATCTATCTCATGCAGTAATGTGCGTCCTTCCTCACTTGGCATTAATGATTGCTTGGTGGTGGAAAGATTTTCAAGATCAAAAAGATGTTTCGTCATGTTCACACCTTCATACCTACTAAAACCCTCTTTCCAATCTATAAGTCGCCACTTTTCATTTTTTAAATCATAAATTAATTGCTTGGCATTAAAATCCCCCACATGAATAATTTGGCTATTGGCCTTGGCAAACTCTTTTAATTTGGAAGCTGCCTGATCCCACAATTCTTTAGAATGTTTTTCTTTAATTGAAAAAGAATCTTCTAAAAATTCTTTGGCATTAAAACCATGTTCAATATTTTCCACAACAATATACTTCTTATCTGCATGAAAAAACTTTGGTATATTTAATTGAGTTGAGGCCAATTCGGAAGTACTTTTTAAATAAAAATTATGCATGGTTTGCCATTCTTTACCTCTTGGAAGTCTCAAAATATATTCTTCACCAGGTAAGTTGGCATAAGCATGTCCCATAGGAACTACTTTTAAAACTGCTGTAGTTTTTCCACTAAAATATTTTTGAAGTATTTTAAATTTTTTTCCATCAGGCATTTGGACAATATCGTAGGATTTTAAATCCAAAATTAATTCATTATAATTATTTTTATACTCACCTGATTCATTAAATAATAAAATGGCGTCTTTGGCATAACCAAACGCTATTCCAAAGTAAATTAATATTCCGTATATTAAAACTTTTATAATCAACATCAACTTCATCATCCATAACGTAGTATCTATCGCATTGGTTTAATATCTGAAAGTGGGAACTTGCCTTCTTTTCTTGCTAAACAGGCATTTATTTTTTGTTCAAAATCATCTATCAATTCTTTTTTACTAACGCCACTGCCTTTTTTGGCTTCCAGCATATCATCATGGAGCTTCTTTAAAACTTCTAACACCAACTCTTCATTTTCTTTACTGCCTTTTCTAAAGGGGTTCACCTGCTCTCTTATAAGCTTTCCGGCATTCGTATTTTTCAAGGCCATATCTTCTAATAAATTTCTTAAAAGCTTTATATCTTCTGCATTGACATAATCTATCGCACCACTCTTACTGGCCCTTTTCATCAATTGATTTGCCCCCACTTTTCTAGAAAATTTAACTGCGAGCGGTGCCAGATCGGCTGGAAGAAAAATTCCATCCAGTGCCATAAGTAAATTATTCTTCCCCGCAACATCTGATACTTTTGCCATTTTTTCACCCGTTGCGTACTTATTTCCATAAATCTCAACCAGATCAGCATCACTGAATATGGCATCTTTAAAAGAGTAGATAGCGAGCGAGCTAAGACCTAGTATTGCAGCCGTTGGTGCACCGATACCAGGAATTGCCAGAGCTGCAGCTCCAACTCCTAGTCCTGTTGCCCCCATAACCATCAGACCACTCACCTTAGGATCTTCCATTTTATATTTCTCTGTCATAAAACAAAATCCTGCGTTACTTTGATCCTTCATCAATTCTGTCTTATACTTGCTATCAATGCGTTTTAGGGTTTTTTCGACCAATGCCGGATAATGGTGCAAATAGGGCGGCCATTCATTTCGTTTTTTACAAGTGACTGTAGCACTAGCGCCTAATATACCCATATAATCGCTGGCTTCTTCTTTCATTTTTTTATCGAGATCACTAATAAACTCTTTATCATCTAAAAAGGAACTAACGCTTGGATATGCCACTTTTTCATTTCCTAAATTCTTCCCTTTGTTATCCAATTTAGTTTTTAAATGACTAAAGGGTTTTTTCATAAGTTTTTCAATATTTTCCTTAGTAGAAGTTCCATCATTAATCATCTCTACTATTTTTTTTCTGAGTGTTTCCGAGGGATCTACCTTCTGCACAATAAAACGCATAAAATCTGACTCTTCATAAGGAACTTTCGTATTCAGTCCAAATTCACCCGCCGCCTTAGAAGCACTACCAAAAAATCTCTTATGCCAATCTCTATGACGTTTAAATAAAAGTGGCGATTCTACTTGTATGGAATCCAATGATTTTAAATGTTGATCCTTTAAACTCTTTGATCGTTCGGCTATTTCTTTTTGACATTTTTTTAAATCATCCCCTTTCTCCTTATCACATTTCTTCTCAGTTTCAGTCATAGAAGTTGAATCCCATTTTTTAAGCTCCCATAAACTGGCAGAAGAAATAAGCGCTCTGACCACTTGCTCATCCAAATATTGTTTTCTTTGCTTATCCAACTCTTTAGTTTTTGTATTTTTATTAATTGAATTCATTTCATCTGTTACATAATGATCAACGCATGAAACATCTGGGTTATCACTACATTCGGCCATCTTAAGTCCACACTCTTTAGCTTCCTCTTCTTCTTTGGTGATTTTCAAATCCGGATAGAGTTTTCTAAAAAATTCTCTTCGGTTCCAAGTAGCTAAAAAGGCATCCTTATGCAGTTCTTTATTAAATATTTTCATGGCATCGTCTGAATTATCTATTTGCACGGTCTTTTCAAGATCAATCCACGTTCTGGTTGTTGGTTCTTCTAGAGGTGAATGATTACTAATCAAACATGAATTGGCATCTGGTTTAGCAACATATTTGGAACAGTCCGGAAAATTATTTTTAGTGTTGCTAAGCCTTAATATCTCTAGGTCATTTTCTAAAGCTTTCTCGACAACTACTGCATCTTTAACGCTTTGGGTTTTTTCCATTTCATTTTTATACTTTTCATCAATCGAAGTTTTTCTTTCTTCATCTATAACTTTGCTCATTAATGAAATTGAATAACATAAAAACAAACCTGACAAAATCAATCTTATACTCATGCAAACCTCTCTACTAAGTTTATCGTAGCATAAACTTTTGAACCTTAATTTATTATAGTTGCTTTTAAGTTTTACCTGACCAGGGCAAAAATTTTAGCATCGATGTATTTATCATCTTTTTTGAAGCGCTTTCGCATGTAACCTTCGGGGGCAAACTGACATTTTTCCACAATTCTAACGGCCACTTCGTTATGGGCAAAAATACGACATTGTATTCTAACCAGATTAAGGTTTGGATGATTAAAGGCCCAATTTGTAAAAGCCTTTACACAATTGGTCATAATTCCTTTATTTCGATAATCTTTTGCCAGCCAAAAGCCAAGTTCCGCTGCATGATCAAAAATGCTTTTCATGTCCATAAAACCTATACCACCGATCAATTCCCCATCCTCCTTGCGAATAGCATATTGGAGAGGTAATCCAAAGCGCTTGGCCTCTTCAGCCACCGCTGCTATCCACCAGTTAGCTTCGTTTTCCCCATAAGGAAAAGGAATTCCGATAGTTTTTTCATAGATTTCACGATCTTGCATATGGGTCATATAGCTCGATTTATCTTCTGGGGTGATGGTAGATATATATATTTGAGTATTAACGTCAATTCTCATAATTTCTCCTATTATTTCAAATCAAGTATATCAAATCCCTGATTTTTATGTCACTTCTTTGTGACAAAAAAACTCTTAACAATGAATAATCTAGTGTAGTATTTTTATCAAATGTTACGCAGACTTTATTTCAAGGTAATTAAAAATGAATAGTAGCTGGGATGAATATTTTATCAACATCGCAAAACAAGTGGCCACCAAGTCCAAAGATCCATCCAGTCAAGTAGGATGTGTCATTGTAACCAAAGATAATCGCCCAGTCTCTTTTGGATACAACGGTTTTGTGGCCGGTTGTGATGAACATCATATGACTCTCGAACGCCCTATGAAATACCATCTGGTAATTCATGCTGAAATGAACGCTTTACTATTTGCAGAAAGAAGTGTGCGTGGACATAAATTCTACTGCACCCATGGGCCTTGTGAAAACTGTCTTAAACACTTGATGCAAGCGGGAGTTTCGGAAATTATTTATGACTCTCCAGGGATCATCAAGGAAAGAGGCACAGATGAACAAAAAGACGCCATCAAAAGATTATTACTCGCTAAAAACATCGTCTGTAGAAACCTAAACGGTAAAACCTATCTAGAAGAAATTTTCTAACTTTCAATTTATTTGTCAAATTTTATAATCATGCTAAAATATAAGGTGAATGGGTTAGGATTTTATTTTTAGGAGGATATATGAAAAAAAGCATAATTAAATTTATTTCACTCAGTTTTGTTCTCTTTTCTGTTAACGCCAGTGCCAGTATCTTAATTGAACCTTACTTAGGTTACGCCTTTCTGGGAAATGGTGAGGTTTCTGTCTCCAATACTAAATATGACAATGACTACGCTAGCCCTACTTTCGGTGGCAGACTTGGATTTCAACATCTGGGATTTATGATGGGTGCTGATTATTCAATGCAAAGTTTTGAAATGGAAAGTACGGTAGGATCGACAACATACAATGACGATGTCACAAAGAAACAACTTGGCATTTTTGTTGGATATAATTTTCCAGTCCTATTACGCGTTTGGGGCACATATTTTATCTCAGGTAGCTTTGAAGGTGATGATGCCATATCCTCTAGCAATCGTTACGATTCCAATGACGAACTAACCGATGGTAATGGTTATGCACTAGGAATTGGTTATCGACCACTACCCTTAGTAAGTATTAACCTTGAATATCGAAAATTTGAATATGATACTTGGGAACAGGGTGGAGTCGAAGCAACTAACATAACGAAAGACCAAACATTAAATGAATTTTTGCTTTCAGTTTCCTTACCCTTTAACGTTTTATAATACAAAATTAACATTTACTAAAACCTGCCCTAGTGGGCAGGTTTTTTTTTATGACTTTAAACAACTATTATTACCACCTTTTACTGCTGATTTTTTCGTTATTACTCATAACACCCAGTTATATTTTGATCTATCACAAATTTCTTAATTTAATTGTCGAGAAAAATTCGCCGCGACCGTTAAAAATTGCGCTGTCCATTTTTTTCACCAACACTATCCTTGCTTTTATTATTACATATTTAATATTGTTCAAAATATTAAACCAATATTTAAGCTACCTGATCTTGGTTCCAGGTATTATCTATTGTTTAAAAAATATTAAAACATTACAACCTTCAATAACTTTAAACTTCTTTAAAGTCATTTATATGACTTTTGTTTTCATTTTTTTATTAAGTTGCGCTCTTCCTGAGATTGGTTGGGATGCACTTGCTTACCATTTCAAATTATTTGAACCTTTTCAATTTAACTACACCCCTTCATTTTATGAAGCTATTCCCAAGGGATTAGATGTCTTATTTTGGTATTCGCAAGTTTTAATAAATGATACTTCTCTGGCCCATTTTTTTCATTTTAGTTATCTTTTAGCAATATCATTTTTGTTTTATCATAATATATGTATTTATTTCTCCAAACCTCTGGCCCAATTCACTTCCCTGCTTGTTCTACTACTACCTTATGGAACAAAAATTTCCGTACTGGGTTATGTTGATCTGGCCAGCGCTTGCGCTGAGATTATTTTAGTTTTTTCCATGATCAATTATTTCAGTAATCAAAATAAAAAAAATATAAGCCTTATGTTTCTTGCCACTTCAGTCGCCTTATCAATTAAATACACCTCTTTAACTTTAGTTTTTTCTGCATACCTTATTTTTATACTTGGTTTATTTATAAAAAATGATTTAAGGATTTTTATCAAATCATTGCGCTTACAGGACTTGGTCTTTCTTATATTACCGTGCCTTTTTTGGTATGGAAAAAATATTATCCTTTACCAAAACCCATTTTGGCCTTTTCTATTTGGTCATCTGGGTATGAGTGACAATCTCTATCAACAATTAATTCATGACAATTTAGCTTCCTACACATTTAGAAAATCTCTGCTTAACTATTTCTTATTACCCATTCGTTTTACACTTTACCGTTTCCAAGAATATAACTTAAATGGTTTTGAGATTTTTACTATTAAAAATTTAAAGGGTATTGATCCCACTTTTTTCTGCAGTCTAATTGGGTTTTATTGGGGCCTTAGAAAAAAGCATTTCTACATTATCTTGCCTGGACTGATTATCCTTACTAATATTTCAATTGTTTATTTATTTGGTTCTCATCAACATCGCTATATCTTAGGAACACTCTACTTAAATATTTTTCTCTTTATCTATTTCATTAACCATTTTCGTAAATACCAAAAAATTGTTTATTCTTTTATTATTGCGCTGGGAGTAGGTTTTTTTGTGTATGGTGGTTTTTTCTTTTTATTAAAAAATAGTCTCACCGCTTTGGCCCACCCCACCAGTTTTGATTCGTATTTATCATCCAACATCCATGATTTTGACTTAGTGACCTTGACCAAGCAAAATAATATTGAACCAACCGATATCAGTTTTTGCTTTTATCCTCTCTCCTTATTTTATTTTAAAAATCCAAAACCAAAATCAATATTTGATCATGTAGATACCAACCGCGTATTATCATCCGATTTTCAAGAAATTTTAAGTCAGCTAAAATTGGCAAACATTCATTATTTTATCATCAATAAGGAAAACTCTCAAATCCATGAATCCATGCTTAATAAAAATAAATTTTGGGATTACTTACAAAAAGAGAAAATTAGTAAATGTCTTGAACTGGAAGCACATTTACTAAAAAGTCTGCCGTACTTAAGTAAAAATGAATCCTTAATTTATAAGCTATAAATATTTATCACGATCGAATACAATTTTGATACATTCTATCAGCATAATTTTGACAATCTGTTTTCAACCTCAGACAATTTGCTTCCGTACATTGCCTGCAATCTGCATCGGTAGCTGCTCCACCGGGGTTGCATAATAAAGTATACTGGCAGTGAGCTGCACAACAACCACCACAAGCACACATATCAAATATGTCTTTGCAGTGATCTAAACAACGAGTTTTCCACGCTGAACAGTTTGCCGCGGAAGAAAAAGGCATATCACAGGCAGTTCTAGTTGGCTCAGTTGGAGTTGGCGTTGGAGTTGGACATATATCTGAACAACTGCCTCTG
>Ga0208375_1002253_pt1 | contig 18667 bp, 25 predicted proteins | sample RifOxyD1_FD_184038 | JGI IMG/M metagenome (GOLD analysis project Ga0208375, IMG submission 184038) | Soil microbial communities from Rifle, Colorado - Rifle Oxygen_injection D1 (SPAdes) | ecosystem: Environmental > Terrestrial > Deep subsurface > Rock core/Sediment | place: Rifle, Colorado... | reverse complement strand
CACAAACCGAGAGAATGTTTGGAAGGTCGAACCGCATTCGAAGTGATGATGGAAAATGAGTATGGTATATTAGTTGAATCATTAGAAGTTAACTTTCCAAAAGTTCGTATTGAGGGGTAGGGAAAGGATTTCAGTCCGCCCGCTATTATATATTAAGTATTATTTTTGTCAATAAATTCGTGTAATTCGCGCATACATTACCAAAGAGTAGATTGGCAAAAAACATCTAGTGAGTTACAAAGCAGCCCCGTTTCGGCGAATGCCGGAACGGGGTTTGATATTGCAAAAAAGAACGCGAGTCATCTGATGATGACAAACCAATTGTACTCCAAAGGAAATCTGATGAGGCCGCTTCTTTCATCCCTCCAAAATTCCCTTATCAGATAGTCGTATGCACCACGGGAACTCATAAAGCGGTCAAATCGCCGTTCATCCTTGTCGCTGTAAACAAAAGCCAATGCTTTCTGCACTTCCCCCATATTGCTTGATTCGATATGGGTTAGAACACGTTCCTCTACCGCAGTCCCAAAGTTCCGACCAAGAAATACCCGCGGCGTTTCTGGTTTGTATTCTTCCGAGAGTTGATCCAAATCGCTCTCTATGAGCAGATCGTGCCACCGCCCATGCTCACCATTTAGGGTCATGACGATAAGACGGCCGCCATCTGCTATCAGGCGACGTACCTCTTCGGTCAAAAGCATTCTCGATTCGATTGCCGTCGGCAAAGACTGGACTATCACCACATTAAAAGTTCCATTTCGGAAACACGAAGCCTCAGCAATGGAATCGACTGGCACATATTTTGTCACCATCTTTGACAAGAACATGGCTGAACTGTCGTCACCAGCATTGATGTCTAGCAGAGACTGAAACGAAGAGTATTTAAAAATTCTTTTTAAGAACCCTGGGAACACTTCGTTTCTGTCCGTGCATTTCAAGAAATTGGCGCGAGCTTCGGGATATTTTTTTAAGTTCATGGTACCCTCCTCCCCGTACCCTATCACTTTTATTTCGCTTTTGCCAATTGCATGATTTGATTTTTGGGATTTTTTGTGGAGAATGAAATAAGGAGAAAGGAGACTGTCATGCTGGTTGTAGATAGATTTCGGCCCATTAACAAATGGGTTGAGCTGTTTGTGGTAGCGCTTGGGTCCCTCTTGGGAATAGAAGCTTTATTCGTAAGCGATATCTTGGACTTGGCCATCTCGTTCATTTTATTGCTTCCGGTGGGCGGTCTGGTTGTTTTAGGAATTTCGGTTTTTTATCGAATGCGCTTCCCATCCGGAGTGCCGAATCCTTCGGTCCCAGACACAATATCACCGGATTACTATGGGAGTGTGGCGATGAGACATTTCGTTTTGTTCACCAAGGCCATGGCGATATGGTTTCTGATCGGTTTCTTCCGGTTGGTGTTGTTGAATTTTTGGGAATGAAATCGTTAAGCAAGGTAGTGGGCGTGCCGCAGGCGCGCCCCCTTTTTACATCTTCTCCGGCACCTTGATGCCCAGAAGGTTGAGACCGTTTGCAAGGACATGGGCAATAGCTTGAGTCAGAGTGATTTTGTAAGGCGAAGCTGAATCGTTTTCATCAATAATTTTTTCTTTGGCGTAAAAGCTATTAAAAATGCTGGCTAGCTCGGTCAAATAGGTCACGATATAATGCGGCGCGTATTCTGCACCAGCCCTTTTCGTTATTTCCGGAAATCTGTATAAATATTTTTCCAGTTCGGTTATTTCAAAACTTTCTGGTCTTTCCGTCTCGGATTTGGGATTTCGGATTTCGGATTTATGCAATACACTTTCTGCTCTGACTGCTGTGTATTGCAAGTATGGTCCCGAGTCGCCTTCAAAAGAAATCGATTTATCAAAATCAAAAATAATATCTCCCCCGATGGCTTGTCTCAAGATGGAATACTTTATGGCCCCAATCGCCACCATCTCCGCGATATTTTCTTTTTCACTTTCCGAAAATTCTCTGTCAGCGATTTTTTCAAAAACTTTTTCTTTCACCTGATCAATCAGAGATTCCGCCGTGATAACATCGCCTGTTCTAGAAGACATCTTGCCGCTTGGTAGACGAAGCATACCATGCGAAAGATGCTTGAGCTTTCCTTTTAATTCTGGGAAGACTTCTCCGATAGCCACTTCCACCACATCAAAAAAACTGTCTTGCTCGTTACCGGTTATAGTTATTGATTGGTCGTAAGCAAAAAGTTCTTTTTTTATTTTTGCCAGCCCAACTTCTTTAGCTTCGTAAGTAGGTAAATCTTCTTTGTTCAAAAATACCCTGGTATGAGTTTTTGGTTCAAAATTTTCTCCTCTAAAAATTACTGCTCCTTCCGATTCCTCAAAAACTTTTCCAAGATTTTCTTTTATTATTTCTCTACCTTTTTCTCCAGAAGCAGTTTCCCAAAATTGATAATCAAAAGTGGTGTCCAACTTTTTACATATTTCTTGAAAATAATTTTTGAATTTATTAAATCCCTCATCACTAATTTTCCATATTTTAGCCACCTTCCCTTCGTATATAGTTTTATTTAGAGCAGTTATTTCTTGTTTGGCATTTTCATCTTCTTCATAGGCTTTGTTGCCGTATGCGTAAGCTTTTTCATATTCAATACCTTTTTGCATTGCCCACACAGCTTTAGCAATGTGCAATCCTTTGTCACCATGGTAACTAGCTGTTTTGACTTCAGCTTTGTTTGCTTTGACAATACGTACAATGGATTCACCGATTGCATTATTCATCAAGTGTCCTATATGAAATTCTTTGAACGGATTTGGTTGTGTGTGTTCAATAATTATTCGCTGGTCCTCAAGCAAGTTGTTTTTGCCATAATCATCTTTTTTGTCCAAAATTTCCTTGACTGATTCGGCAAAAAATTCTTTGGATAAATAAAAATTTATAAATCTGCCGACTGCTTCTACTTTTTCGATTTCTTTTAATTTATTTTTTTCCAATCTCTCTAGATCTTCTTTTGGATTTTCTAAAGATGAAATAAAAGTATAATCGCCGTTTTTAATATCCTTTGGATGCGCCAATACAAAATCACCCTCTATCTTCAGTGTCTCTTTTATCCAATTTTTAATTTTTTCTTGAATCTGCATCACTATATTTATACCACTTTCATCATAAAAACAGAAAGGCTGCTCCGTTTTGGAACAGCCTCGACCGATTTGACCCTACAGATCAGCGATAACGGACGCAATTCGCGGATGGTGACGAATGAAGTCTCTGTTGCAATCTACTAGATGCTCCGAAATATACTTGTGTGCAAATTCGCAAGCGCCATCCGGATAGTCTAAAATCACTGGTTCAGATTTTTCCTTGGCATAGACTTCGGCGACCTTGTGATCGATGGGATCTATATTGAACACAGTGAAATCCGGCTTGCGTCCATCCAAATGTTCACAGACTACGCGAGAGAAATCGGTTACTGTGAACCCATGTGTTTCCGCCTTCTTGGTCATAATATTGACGCAGTAAATGAGTTTCGCAGAACTCAACTTCACCGCATCAACAAAACCGTTAACCAGAAGATTGGGAATAAGAGAAGTGTAAATATCTCCGGGACAGAAAACGATTTTGTCAGCGCCAACAAGAGCATCATACGCGCCAACAAAAATATGCGCGGTTCTGTCTAAAAACACCCGGGCTATTGATCTTTCGTCATCAATCGAGCGAGTGTCAATATTACCCTCACCTTTGACGATTGTTCCATCGCTCAATTCCGCGCAAAGCTCGGCATCATCTAAGCTCACGGGTAATACCTTGCCACGCACCCCACATAGCCTGCAGAGCGCATTTATGGCCAATGGCAAACTGCCTTCAATTTCGGCAAGCGCAGTAAGCAAGATGTTGCCTACCGTTGCCCGATCAAGAGATGAGTTACCGATTTCACCAAAACGGTAGCCCATCAATCTGCGGAGAGCTGGTTCCGCATTGTCATCGGAAAGCGCCACGATAGCTTGACGGATATCTCCCGGTGGCAATACTCCACGTTCATCGCGCAATTCTCCCGAATGGCCGCCATGGTCAAAGACCGTCTGGACAGTCGTGATATTCGGCCTGATGTGCTTGAGAAATTTAGCCACGCGGTAAACCCCGCCGCCCCCACCGACCAATACAATTGATTCATTGATTTTGGGCAATGCATTCTCCTTTATTCTTCTTCTTTTATACCAAAAACATCCGAAACGATACTACCAAAATCGCTACTGGAAAACAATTCGTTGACAAAGCATGCTCTTTTTGTAAACTGCCTGTAGAGGTACACTAACAATGCAAGATAGAATAACTTTGGTATTGGTTCGCCACCCTGAAACCGAGGGTAATGTACTGACCAACAGCGAGATGACGGGGCTTGAAAGGCCCAACCATCTCTTTCGGCCTACAGAGAAAGGTTTGTGGCAAGTCAAGCAAGCCTTGCAAGCATTCATTGATTTGGGTTTCGCCAGACCCACCGCCATCTATTGTTCAACCGCTCTACAAACAAGGGTGGTAGCAGATGCATTTCACGAACACTTCCGTTCTCCTATTATTGAGGACAGTCGATTAAATGAGAAGTGGGACGGGATTTTTCACTCTCTTTCGCAAGAAGATATCGAAACTAGGTATCCCGACCAGATCGAGCAGAGAAAGAAATACGGCTGGTATCACTTCATCCCCTTCGGCGGAGAAAATGGTCCTGCTGTGGAAATGCGAATCAGAAGTTTCTTCGCTGACATTGGAAGTAATGACATTTTGAATGGCAAAACCATAGTCATTGGCGCCCACGGCAATTGGCTTCATCTTTTTGAAGGTATTGTCAAAAAGTGGCCATGGCAAAAAGTGGAAGAAGAGAGGCGGAAAAATCCATTTCCAAACTGTTCTGTTTCTGTCTACCACTTCTGCCCGCTAAATTCGTTCACCAATTGTTTGGACAGGCATGCTCCGTGGAATTCAACAGATCCCGTCCAGTATGCCTAACTGGCTTGTGGCGGTCGCCTCAACTATCAACGTTGGGGCGATTACTTTTTATTTCCCATAAAGCTGATGATGAGTACCTATAGCCTTAAATATGATTAGATTGTTTTCCTCTTTATAAACAGCCCTAATATCCCCAGTAATATCTATGCTTCTGTGTCCCGACCATTCTCCAGCCAATAAATGATCATTTAATTCTTCATTGTGCCGGTTTAATACAAATATTCTTAATTTTTGTTCAAATTTTTCCTGCACTTTTTGTGGAAGTTTCTTAAACTGTTTTATAAATTTCCTGTGACGGAAAATCGAGAGCATGAGATTTTATGATTTCAAACCTTTTATAAATTCATCAACTGAATAAAACGGCCCGTCATAATTTTTCCTGCCATTTTTCCAATCTTTCTCTGTTTCCCTCAAGACTTTTTTCAGCCATTGGGACGGCTTAAGCGGGACAGAAATTGTCACTGACCCTGTAGCGATAAAATCGCGCAATGCGTCATTAACAACCAAACTTAAAGGGATGCCGGCCCTCTTGGCCATTTTTTGAGATTCTTTCTTCAACCTTGGATCTATTTTGACGTTTAGTACGGTTTTCATAACCAAAGTATATACAACGGTTATTTGGTGTCAAGTTTATATTGTTATTTACCAGTGCTGCCGAAGCCGTCTATACCACGAGGGGTTTCGGAGAGTACATCAACTTCTATTATATCTGCAATTTGCACCGGCTGAATAAGCATCTGCATAACTTTGTGGCCTTTTTCAAAAACATATTCTTCTTTGCCTAAGTTTATTACTCCCATCACAAGCTCTCCCCTGAAGCCCGCGTCAATCACTCCCGCCAAAACTTTGATGCCGTTTTTCATCGAAAGGCCGCTCTTGTCCCAACAAAGTCCCACATAACCCTCCGGAATTTCCATAGCAACCCCGCTTCTTATACGAGCGATTTCGCCCGGTTTTATCTTTACATCTTCCAAAGCAAACAAATCCATACCGGCGTCATACGGATGGGCATAGCTCGGCAATTTTGCTTGCGGGTCAACTTTTTTTACTTTCAACTCCATTTCTCAGTATTTTATCAATCTTTCTGGCAATTTGCACAAAATCTTTTTCTTTTCTGCCACGAGTGGTTTCGGCCGCGCTGCCCAAGCGGATGCCGGAAGGGTCCATGGGGCTCCTGGTTTCGTTCGGAATAGTATTTTTATTTACAATGACGCCGTTCTTTTCAAGCAAATCACTCGCTTCTTTTCCGGAAATTCCAGATCCATTCATCCAAGTGTCCACGAGAATCAAGTGCGTATCGGTGCCGCCGGAAATTATTTTCCAACCAAGTTTTTTTAATTCTTTAGCCAATGCATCTGCATTTTTAACAACTTGTTTGGCATACTTTTTGAAAGCGGGAGTTGCCGCTTCTCTGAGAGCCACCGCCACCGCCGCAATGTTATTTAAGTGCGGCCCGCCCTGCAGTCCGGGGAAAACCGCTCTGTCTATTTTTTTAGGCAATTCTCTTGAATCAATTTTGGAAAATATCATAGCCGAGCGCGGGCCGCGCAATGTTTTGTGAGTAGTTGTAGTCACCACATCTGCATATTGAAACGGCGAAGGATAAACTTTGCCCGCGACTAGTCCAGCAAAATGTGACATATCTACCATCAAATACGCTCCGCAAAGATCTGCTATTTCTCTAAACTTTTTAAAATCAACTTTTCTCGGATAAGCAGTGAACCCAGCCACGATGATGTTGGGTTTTTCGGCAACAGCTATTTTTTTGATATCTTCATAATCAAGTTGCTCGGTTTTTGGATCCACTCCATAAGGCACTTGGATCCAAAACTTGCCGCTCGCCGAGACTTTGTGGCCGTGAGTCAAATGTCCGCCGTGATCCAAGGACATGCCCATCACCTTCCCTTCTTTTGGAACTAAGCCCAAATAAACAGCAAGGTTTGCTGGCGAACCGGAGAGAGGTTGAACGTTAACTGCCCATTTTTTAGAAGAGAGACCAAAAAGTTTTAGGGCTCTTTCTTTGCAAAGATCTTCAATTTTATCTATAAAAGTTTGTCCGCCATAATATCTTTTGCCGGAATATCCTTCGGCATATTTGTTGGTAAGTTCGCTTCCAAGCGCTTCGAGTACATCCTTAGAAACATAATTCTCCGAGGCAATCAGGTTGATGACCCGCTTTTGCCTCTTTTTTTCCGCCTCTATAAGTTTTTTGATTTGCGTGTCTTTCATTGCTTTTTGGTTAAAATTAATTTAATAAAAATAAACATTGAAAATGAGGTTTTATTGAGATATGATACACCCATGACACCATACAACAAGCGTACACCGGACAATCAGTATCAGCAAATGCTCCGCAATATTCTGGAAAAAGGCGTCCGGACTCCAAGCCAACAAGGAGTAGATGCTCTGACTCTTATGGGTCCAAACCCGATGCATTTCAAATTGGACAACGGCTTTCCCATGATTACCGAGCGTAACATGAACCCGAAACCGTCGGAATTTTTGCCGGTAACCGTTTGGCAGCAAGCTATCGCCGAGATCTGCGCTTTTATAAACGGCGCGCATACGCAGGAAGAATTGGAAAAGTTTGGATGTTTCTGGTGGAAATCTTGGGTCACTCCGGAAAAGTGTGCTAAGCGCGGACTGGAAACGGGAGACTTGGGACCCGGATCGTACGGAGCAGCATTTCATGATTTTCCCACCGCAGACGGCAAACATTTTAATCAATTTAAACACATAGTCGAACAGATCATTGAAGAACCCCAGCTTCGCACCCACTTCATAAGTCCATGGATTCCGCAATACATCGGCCGAGGCAAAGGCAAACAACAAAAAGTGGTGGTCGCCCCATGCCACGGTTGGATACACATCCGGATCATTGAAAATAAATTAACGCTGCATATGTTTCAGAGATCTGCCGATATGCCAGTCGGTGTGCCTTCAAATATGGTTCAGTACGCGGCCCTCACTATGATGCTCGCCCATGTTACAAACACCGTGCCTTATGAATTCATACACAGTTTTTCCGACGCCCATATTTATGTAGACCAGGTGCCAGCGGTAGAAACAATGCTCTCCAGAGAACCACGAGCTTTCCCCACTATAACTCTAAACAAAAATAAAACTGATTTGTTTGAATTTAGAAAAGAAGATTTTGAGCTCTCAGATTATAATCCTCATCCTGGGATAAAGGGTATCCCTGTGGCTATATAAACCTCACCAAAAAAATGAGTGATCAAAATAATTTTATAAATATGAATGCGGTCAGGCGAGAAGATCAGAAAGAAGTAATGGAAGAAATAAAAAAACAGGGCCACTGCCCTTTTTGCAGAGAAAATTTGGACAAGTATCATAAAAATCCAATCCTCAAGGAAGGTAAATTTTGGCTTTTGACCGAAAATCAGTGGCCTTATGAAAAAATAAAACATCAACTCTTGGCAATTTACAAAACTCACATTGAACACCTAAAAGAAATGGCTCCCGAGGCTGGCAAGGAACTGATAGGAATGTTTGCCGAAGAGTCGGAAAAAAGAAATATGAAAGGTGGCGGAGTGGCAATACGGTTTGGCAAAAGTCCTCACGGCAACTACGGCAGTAGCGTCCTCCATATTCACGCCCATCTCATAGAACCGGATTTGGAAAAACTCACTGAAACTGAAGCCTGGCGCTTCAAATTCGGCGAACCAAAGAATTATAAGAAGAAAGTTGACTAAAAACTTTTAGTGAGGTATCTTTCCTCTCGGAATAGCAGCCACAGAGGCTTTGAAAAAAGGAGGATCAAGCATGAGTGAAGAGTTGGTAATCCCTGGAATCGATCAGGAAGAGATCGGAACATTACTTAGTGTCCGCACCTATTCGCAGTACAGGGACATGGTGGAACAAATCCTGTCCGGAACCTGTCCATTCTGTAAACTGGACAGAAATAAGAATGAGGTTCTTCGAGTTTCAGGAGAGTGGAGGTTGTGGAAAAACCCCTACCCGCACGCCCACACCAAAGAGCATTTTATCATTGCGCCCATTCAACATCTCACAAATCTCTGTCAGATGTACTCAAACGATTGGGATGATGTGGCCGCGCTTATTGACTACGTTGTTAATCCAGAAACTTGCGGTGGTATGGCCTACGAGGGTGGAGCCGTAGTGATACGTTACGGAGACCCACGCCTTAATGCGGGGAGCATCAGACACTTGCACGTGAACATCATCGTGCCCGATGGCACAGGACGAGTCCAGGCCACTCTGGCGAAAACACCAGAAGACATTGAACGGAAGAAGAAAATCTTAACTGTTTTCGAAAAGGTGCGAACTGGCACCCCTATGAGCACACTCACGGATGAAGAGCTTAGCCTTGTAACCGGACGAATGTGGTAAATCGAGCTCGCCACAAAATAGCCCACTCCAGCCATCATCAGCGGGAGTGGGTTTTTTCTTTATGGCTCAACAAAAATTATTTCCACGCCTTGACTGCGGAGAATTCTTTCTTGATCAAGAATGCTATAGCCGCCGGTATAATAAAGTTTTTTTATGCCCGAAAAAGCAATTTGTTTGGCGCAAGGCGGACAAGGAAAAGTGCTTACATACATTGATAACCCCTCAAGCGCAATGCCTTTTTTGGCTGCTTCAGCAATGAGACGCGCTTCGGCATGAATCGAGGTGGAATACTCAATGCCAATCCCTTTGTGAAAATTGTTGCGCGGATCTCCTTCAGCATACGGAGAATGGGGCGACGGCAAGTGTTCATTGTGAGCCACTAAAATAAGTTCATTGTTTTTGACTATCGCCGCGCCGATCCTTCTCCACCAATCTGAACTTTTTTCCGCTTCTATTTTTAATTTTTGAATTACCTCTTTATCAAATTTTTCTCTGGAAATTTTTTGGTCCGCTTCAACCGGCTTCTCCGCCATTGAATTGTGTTTGTCCCAGCGCAAAAAAATTGTATCAAAATTTATTTTTTTATTTTTAAAATTTTCTTCGGCAAGACTCTTGCAAACATCTTCATCTGGCATAACGATTTCTTCTGTATCCAAAGAATCCAAATCTTTTTCTTCAAGAATCTCAACCTTTTTAAAAACACTCCAACTTTCAATGGCTCTTTTAATCAAATCCGGGTCGATCTGCCTGATTTCTTTAGCAAGATAGTCGTGTTTCTTAATAAGAGAGTCGCCAAAAACATAGAGTGCAGCAACATCTGTGTGCTGCTCAAAAAATTTCCTATAACCTTCGTGTAAAACCGGAATATAGGCAATGATTATTTTTTTCATATTAATTTTTCAATTCATCAAGAACGTCTTGGATGGTTTTAATTAATTTTGGAGTCAAAGCTTGCCCGAGTTTTTTGGCGGTGCTCATTTGCAATCTTCTGATTTTGGCGCTGGTTGAGGTGGTCGCCATCGGCTCTAAAACCAACACTTTGCCGCAATATTTTTTGAGTTCTTTTAATTTTTCCTTGGTGTAGGTGGTTTGGGTGGCAATCAAAACATCCGGGCGCACCGCTTTTATCAAACTCCATTTTGGATCTTTAAGCTCTTTAACGAAAACCAAATCAACATATCTGAGGTGCATGAGCATTTCCACTCTTTCCTCTTGCGGCACTACTGGCCGTTCCGGACCTTTTCGATACTTTATTTTTGCATCGCTGTCCAATCCGACTATCAAAAGATCTCCGTGCTTTTTTGCTTCCCGTAAATATCTGCCGTGGCCGACATGGATCATGTCAAAAGATCCTTGAGTAAGAACTATTTTCATACCAAGATACTTACAATGCTCTATGAGGCTTTTGATTTTTTTATAATCAGTCAGCGGTTTGCCGCTGGAACCCAAGTGGGCAAAAGCCCCTTTGTTCATAAATAACGAGTTGTTTTTCATGTGGCTATATTATTCGTTTTTTGTTTTCTTGGCAAGCTTTGTTTATAATGGGAAAACCATGAATACCCCGAGAATCAGTTTGATAGTCGCCGTTAGCAAAGAAAAGCGCGCCTTGGGTTTTCAAAATAAGCTGTTATGGAAAATTGAGGGCGATTTGCCGAGGTTTAAGAAATTGACCACCGGACACGCGATCATTATGGGCCGCAATACTTACCTATCGATCGGCCGGCCTCTCCCCAACCGCACAAACATCGTAGTGTCGCACACTGGGACTGTTGATACGCCTGCAGCCGAAAATTTGATAGTAGTGGACTCCATAGACAAAGCATTGGCTGCGGCAAAAAATTTGGAAAAAGAAGAAATTTTTATTATCGGAGGCGGCATGGTTTACGCTTCAACTATCGGCTTGGCCGACAGACTCTACTTGACAGTAGTGGATGACGAGCCCGAAGCCGACACATTTTTCCCCGATTATTCCGACTTTAAAAAAGAAATAGAAAAAGAGGACCACGTAGAGCACAGTCCCCCTTTTTCTTACATTATTTTAGAAAAATAATTACCCCTTCACTTCCACCCACACATACTTTTCTGCTGAAAAGTTGCGCGGGCCCGCCTCGGCTCCACGCCTCCGGCCGGTGGAAGTGCGATTCAACGCACTTCCACCCCCATTGACCTACAAGTACCAGCGATGATTTTGACGGCAGCTTCGAGGTCATTGGCGTTTAGGTCTACCATTTTCTTTTCAGCGATTTCTTCAAGTTGTTTGCGGGTGATAGTACCCACTTTTTGAGCCGGCGGTTTGCCGGCGCCTTTTTCAATGCCCAGCGCTTTCAAAATAAGGCTGGAAGCCGGAGGAGTCTTGAGAATAAAATCAAAAGTGCGGTCTTCGTAGACGTTTATTTCGGCCGGCACCACGCCATCCATGCCTTTGGTAGCATCATTGAATTGTTTGACAAACTCGCCAATATTTATACCAGCCGGGCCAAGCGCTGTGCCTACAGGAGGCGCCGGCGTCGCTTTGCCAGCTACTATCACCAATTTTATTTTTTTTGTTATCTTTTTTGCCATATGCGCTAATTTACCTTAAATCTTTTTGACTTGCAAGAAGTCCAGTTCCACTGGCGTTTCTCGGCCAAACATCGGCACCAAGATTTTGACTTTGCCTCTCTCCTCATCCACTTCTCCGACCCGGCCTTCCAAATCCTTGAATGGTCCGTCTACAATCTTCACCGCGTCATCCAACGATAAATCAATATTGTGTTTTACTTTTTCTGAGCTCATGCGCTTGAAAAGATCCTCCACTTCTTTGGGATCAAGCGGCACCGGGAAAACTCCGGAACCGACAAAGCCGGTTACCCGCGGAGTATTGCGGACCACGTACCAAGAATCGTCGGTCACGATCATGTCTACCAATATATAGCCCGGGTATATTTTTTCTTCTTCTTCTATCCTTTTATTGCCTTTGATTTTTATTTTCTTCTCGGTCGGCACCAAGACGTTGAAAATTTTGTCTTCCATGCCCAAAGATTCAATGCGCTGTTTCAAATTGCGCATAACCGCGTTTTCGTAGCCGGAATAGGTGTGGATGGCATACCAATTGCGACCTTCTTGTATTTGTTGTTTGCTCATTTTTTATATAAAGAAATTTAAGATCCTGGAAAATATGAAATCGAACAGGCCTAAAAAGAGCGCTGTCAGCACGGAAATAATAATGACGACCACCGAAAAAACAATGGATTGCCGGCGCGTCGGCCAGTTGACGTGCGAAAGCTCTCCTTTGGTCTCCCTCAAATAATTTGTGATTGACATAGTGTTTCTATTAAAAAACCCCTTGCGGGGTTTTTCTTATTAAATTGTAATAATAGTATACACGAAACAAAATTCTTGTCAATAACCATTTTATTTAATCTCGTATGTAATGCTGATGTCCGAAGTGATCTTGGTTTCGCCAGTTGGCAACTCGGCCCTGGCGGGAGCGATTGATGAGGTCATCATATCACCGCCCTTGCCCTCAGCGTAATAAGGTATCGGATAGTTGCCGTTTTCATTGAAGTACATGATGTCACCCAAGCGCACCCCGAGCTGTTTAGCCAAAACTTTTGCTTTTTCCTTGGCTTCGTTGATAGCATCTTCCCGCGCTTGCGCCACATATTTTTCCCGATCATCAACTGTGAATTCCAACCCGCTAATGTTGGAAACATTAACCGCCCCTATTTTGGTCACCAAATCCGCCGCCTTTTCGGTCTCGCGCACTTTGACAGTAACAGTTTGGCTGACCTCGTAACCTTTCAAGACATTTTTACCCGGAGGGCAGATCGCTCCAACCATCTGGATGCAGTATCGCTCTTCCCACTCGTATTTCGGATAAACATTGTAGTTGGTAGTTTTTATATCTTTGTCTTCCACTCCGGATTCACGCACTGCCGAGAGAGCTTTGCTAATTTTCTGGTCCAATTTTTCCTGGGCCTGTTTTACGGTATCCCCAACTTCGGTGACTGAAAAATCGAATGTTGCAATGTCCGGTATGGCATAAGCTTCTCCCTTGCCGGAGACCGAAATGGTTGATTGCGGATAAACTTCCCGGCCAACGTTCGGCAATCTTTTGAGGTCGGCGATAACTTTTACCAAAAGGAACAAAGAGAAAAGCACCAGGGCTATTGAAACCCATTTGGATATTCTTTTTCCCCCTTCTTCTCCTAAAACTTGATTAAACATATTTATTTAAATTAACTGCTAAGGCCAGTATTTTAGCATCTTTCACTCACACAAATCAAGCAAGTTTTCAAACAAACAAGCAACAGTAAGCGGGCCCACGCCTCCCGGCACTGGTGTAATAGCTGAAACTAAGGGTTCTACTTCATTAAAATCAACATCCCCCACTAGCTTTGGTAAGGAAGGTTTTGTTTGTCCGCCCCCCTCTCCTGCATCTAGGAGAGGGGCTAGGGGTGAGGTTTTATTAATCCCCACGTCCACTACCACTTGCTTATTATTTACAAACTCTTTTGTTATTAATCCTGCCTTGCCAACCGCAGAAATCAAAATGTCGCACTCTCTTGTGATCTCAGGAATGTTTTTGGTCTTGCTGTCGCATCTTTCCACTTTTGCTCCCATTTTTTCAAGTTCATCACTGATCGGCCCTCCTGCCAAAATCGACTGCCCGATAACCGCCACTTTTTTACCGGTAACATTTATATTATAAAAATCCAAAAGCGACATCACCGCGCGCGCCGTCGCGGGAGTGACCAGTATTGTGTCAAAGGTCGCCTTTGACACTAGTCCGTCCGCGTCTTTTTCGGTTTTTAACAAATTTATTATTTTTTTGGCATCAAGATTTTGAGGCAACGGCAATTGTACTATTATGCCGTCTATCTTTTCATCATCATTTAATTTATTAATTTCTATAATTAGGTCTTCTTCTTTTATGTTTTCGGAAAATTTGCGCAAAATCACTTTCGCCCCTATGGCTTCACCAAATTTTATTTTATTTTTTATATAAATGTTTGAATCCTCACGATCGCCAACTTGCGCTATAGCCAAAACCGGCTCCCACCCAAGCTTTTTGATTCTTTCCGTCAAGTCCTTTTTTATTTTCTCCCTAACAGGAGCGCCGTATAAAATCATGATATCATTATAGTGATATGAAATGGCAAAAATTGCAAAAAATTGTCTTCGTTGCATTTCTGATTTTAGTCATCGGCTCTATTTCTATTTACGAGATTTTTGGCGCCAATTTTGATTTGGAACAAATAAGGCGATATTTGAGAGGTTTTGGCATTTGGGCCCCGCTTATTTTTATCTTACTCTACACTTTTGGCACTATTTTCATACCTTCCACTCCTTTTATGGCTGTCGCGGGCATTTTGTTTGATTTTAAATACGGCCTTATTTATACGATCATTGGCGGATTTGTAAGTTCCATGATTGTTTTTTTCATATCCAGAACTTTAGGCAAAGAACGGGCTGAGAGTTTGTTGGAACACAAGTATCTAAGGCTGCTCGGGGATTATAATAACAGGTTGGAAACAGGCGCGATTTGGGATTTGATCATTCTGAGGTCCACCCCCATCATGCCGTTTAATGTTTTAAATATCTTGATGGGAGTTTCCAAAATTAAAACCCTTGACTACGCGATTGGCACTTTAATCGGACTTATTCCAAGCAATATTCTCACCGTCTACTTTGGCGATATTATTTCAAAAATGTTTTAAATTTGGCGGCTATTCTTTCTTTTTGCCTTCTTCGCCAAGCACCCGCTCTATATCTTGAACGATTGATTCCAAACTTTCGTCTGACTTTATGACATAACCGACGGCGCCCATGGCCATGACATCGCTGATTTTTTTGACACTGGAAAGGTTGGAGGACACCAAGACCGGCACTTTTGGCAAGTCTTTCATTTCTTGGAGCCTCTTTAAAAATTCGGTGCCGTCCAGTTTTGGCATCATCAGGTCAAGAATGATAAGGTCCGGCTTTTCTTCTCTCAATTTAGTCAAGCCCACTTCCCCATCTTCTGCTTGTATGAGCACGTATTTGTCTTTGGGCAATGCCGCTTCCAAAGTTTTTGAGAAAAATTGATCATCATCTATCACGAGTATTTTTTTCATGCGATTTAGCGAAATCGTGTCGTGCGATACGCCCTTTGGAGCACGACCTTCTTTCTATTTTAATTATAATGAATTAATAATATCATTGTCACAAAGGTATTGTAAAGAAGAAGCTAGTGCCAACTCCTTCCCGAGAAACCACGCCAACATTGCCGCCGTGCGCTTCAGCAATACCCTTGGCAATGACTAGGCCCAAACCGGTGCCTTTGTCTTCTTTGGAAACCGGCGAAATTTTGGCCTGCTTGTAGGTATGGAACAAATCTTTGACGCTATTTTCCGGTACGCCTAAACCATTGTCGGAGACCACCACACACAAAGACGGGATTTTTACATTTATATCCTTGGCTCCAGGAAATACTGAAACTTTTGATTTATCCAAATCTTCGGGAAAAGTTTTTTGGGGATCGTAAGCAAAAGCCGAAATCAAAATGGCTCCGTTCTCCTTGGTAAACTTCAAAGCATTTGATATAAAATTGTTTAAAATTTGTTTGAGAGCTTGCGGATCAAATTCGGCAAATTCCGGCAAATTGACGTCAAAATGAGACTCCAAAGAAATCTTTTTGCTTTCGGCGGAAACTTTGTAAAACATAATTCGGTTTTCTATAAGGTCTTTTATTTTTTCTTTTGTTTTGTTGACCTCAAATTTACCGGCTTGCAGTTTGGAAAGATCCAATATATCGCTCACAAGTTCCAGCATGGAAGCGGAACTTTGGTGAACCATGTTCAAATATTCTTTAAACTCGCGGGAGTCGACCAAAATGGTGCCAGCGATCATCAATTCGATTATTTTTTTGATATTATCCAAAGGCGAACGAAGCTCATGCACAATCATGGAAGTGAATTCTTCCCGCACTTTTATAATTTTTTGTTCTTCGGTCGTTACCACCTCCTGAAGGCGGGTCACCGCCGTTGAAGCTTGATTCACTATTTTATACAAAATAGTCATATCTTCTTCTTTGTACAAACCCTTTTTGATATGAGCTACTGTCAAAACCCCCACTACAGCCCCGCTTATAACCAAGGGGATGTTGAAAAGAGATCCGATTTCTTGCTTCAGTTCATTATCTATAATTATTGCCCCGGACAATTTTTCCTCCGCATTAGAAAGGTCATGCGCCTTTTCGGTCAGGGCCCCCAATGAAGCCAACATCCTGTCTTTCATATCATTCAAAAATGATCGGTTGACTGACTTTTCAATATGAAAACTTATTTTCAATTTTTGTTCCGCAATAACCACATAACTAATAGCCGTATAATCTATAAATTGGTGCAGAGAACCGGTAATGAGCCCGAGAATTTCTTCCACATTAAGAGAGTAGCCTATTCTTTCGCCCAGTTCTTTCAAGATGGCGAGTTCATAAAGCCTGCGAGTGGATTCTTCCTTTTCCTTTTTTATCTCTTGCTCGCGCTTTCGGAGTGAAAAATAAAAATAAAAAACCAGAAAAGCTAAAACCGGTAACAGTATTGATAAAGCGGCGCCCAAAATAAGCGCTTGATTCATTTTAGGTATTCATTATGCCTCTAAGAAGTTTGTTGGCGCCGATAACCATGAAAATATAACCGGTGGCAAAACAAATGGTATTTATGACATTAAACCAAACACCAGAGAGCCAATTGCCAATAAATATAGATACAGAGCCCAAAACCACCAAAACCATGCCAACAGCTATATAATTGAGTACCGATCCAAACAGCCCTCCGCCCATTTTTTTGGCGGCTCGTAGCACAAACGATGTGGCTATAATGCCTATAACGATAGAAAGCAATAAAGATAAATCGCCAGCAAAGATAGAGGCGTAAGCCACGCCATCACTGGATATAAGTGTGTCCCTCTCTTGGGCAAACAACTGTAATGGTATCATTAGTCCCAATAAACCTAAAATAGAAACCCTAAACTTGTTCATTGTGGTTTAAATTAGTTTTAATAGACGGGTATTTTTTAAAAATAGAATCGACCGCATTTCTCACAATTTCTCCAGAAAGAGCCACATATTCATCTATTAATTTTTGCAAAACAACTTGTTCCGGACCGGAAACATCAGTCACCACTCCGGCATCAGAAACTGTGATACCGGCCACGTTACGGGCTTTTAGGACAGCGATTTGAGGCCCCAAAATCACCACTTGTTTCTGGATAATTTCAGTCAGCATCGATTTGTAATCTTCTTTTGATGGCTCCATAAAAAATCATTAGCTTTTAGTAACGTTATTATACAGTAGAAAACAAAACTTTGTCCGCTATTGGTGTGGATTATACGGAAACGGATGGTGGCAGCTTTTTGTTTATCTCATCTTCAGCGTGCTCGGCAAAACTGAGAAAATCACTGATGTCTTGAGCGTCCATTATTCTTGGTCGAGTGTCTTTGATACAGAAAACCCCGACCGGCATTTTGCTTTCGCGGTCGTAGAGCGATTTGCCGGCATAAAACCTAACGAACGGACGGCCTTTGACCATCGGATTGTCCACGAAACGGATATCCGCCAAGGTATCTTCAATTATCATTATATCTTGGGACATAAGAGCATGCCCGCAAAATGATATGTCTCTGGGCCCCTGTCTGTTTTCCAAGCCTTGCATGGATTTAAACCACTCGCGATCTTTGTCTACAATGGTGATGGTTGAAATAGGTACTTCAAATCGTTTTATTGCCTCTCTGGTAATACGATCAAATCTTTCTTCTGTGGCCGTGTCTAAAAGATGCAATCCTTCCACCGCGCAAATCCTTTCCTTTTCAAAATTTGGTATTGGCGCTTTTTGCATACTGGCGACAATTATAACAAAAAAATAAGTCTGTCAATATTTTTTGTGTGGATTGCTAAAAAAGAACCGCCCGCGACACCTCAAGGCATCGCGGGCAGATACGGCGAACACGAATTCACTCAGTTCCTTTTCTTACGAGATCGTGGAGAGAAGCCAGAGATGCGATGAGAACAAGCTGCTGCATAGATGTGTCTGTGTTGTGGCAGGAAAATTCAAATCCCCTGTCTTTTTCCATGTAACCGCTTGACGGGTGTAGTCCGCATGCGTCTCCCGGACAATCAACACAAAGCCAACCATTGTTGCTTGAGATAGAGGCGCGGAATGAATACTTGTAAAAATCTTGTATCCTCCCGTCCATCTTTTTCCAGACCGCGCGCATAGCTGAAACCATCTCCGGAATTTCACCCAATCCGCGTTGTCTGAGCCAGGATGCAGTATCTCTGCTGAACTCTCCACTTAAGGACCCGCC
>Ga0208375_1002252_pt1 | contig 18704 bp, 31 predicted proteins | sample RifOxyD1_FD_184038 | JGI IMG/M metagenome (GOLD analysis project Ga0208375, IMG submission 184038) | Soil microbial communities from Rifle, Colorado - Rifle Oxygen_injection D1 (SPAdes) | ecosystem: Environmental > Terrestrial > Deep subsurface > Rock core/Sediment | place: Rifle, Colorado... | reverse complement strand
AAGCTGGCCCTGTCGTTCTTGAGCCTATCATGAAGGTCGAAGTTACTACTCCAGAAGGCAACATGGGTGACATTATTGGTGACCTATCCAGTAGAAGAGCTCAAATTGGCGGTACTGCTCAGCGTGGCAACGCTCGCGTTATAACAGCCACTGTACCTCTTTCCGAGCTTTCTGCCTATGCTACAGCCATCCGCTCACTTACAGCTGGCCGTGCCAATTACTATATGGAACCCTCTCATTATCAAGAGCTCCCAAACAGCCTTGCAGCCAAGCTCTTGAAAAATCCTACCAATTAGCTTAAAATTCTGCTAAAATTAATAGGCTTAAAAAGCAATTACAAAAATTATTATAAAAATTAACAAAAATGTCTACATTCGTAAGAAACAAACCCCACGTTAATATTGGTACCATCGGTCACGTTGACCACGGTAAGACCACATTAACCGCTGCCATTACTACTACCTTAGCTTCCCAAGGATTAGCTGAAGCTCTTCCATTCGATCAAATCGACAAATCTCCAGAAGAGAGAGAGCGTGGTGTTACCATCAACATTTCTCACGTTCCTTACGAGACAGCCAAACGCCACTACGCCCATATCGACTGTCCAGGTCACCGCGACTATATCAAAAACATGATTACTGGTGCCGCCCAAATGGATGGTGCTATCTTAGTCGTCGCAGCCACCGACGGTCCTATGCCTCAAACCAACGAACACTTGCTCTTGGCTTCCCAAGTTAACGTTCCTAAGTTAGTCGTAGCCCTCAACAAATGTGACATGGTCGCAGATGCCGAACTTATCGAACTAGTCGAAATGGAAATCCGCGAGAAACTCAAAAAATATGGTTTCGATGAAGAGACTCCTATTATCCGCATCTCTGCTCTAAAAGCTCTAGAAGGCGACAAAGAAGCTCAAGCAGGTATTATGCAACTTATGGATGCCGTCGACTCTTGGATCCCAGATCCAGTTCGTGAACTCGACAAACCATTCCTTATGCCTGTCGAAGATGTCTTCTCTATCAAAGGCCGTGGTACAGTCGTTACTGGTCGTATTGAAAAAGGTGTCATCAAAGTTGGTGAAGAAATCGAAATTGTAGGTATCAAAGACACTACCAAATCTGTTATTACCGGTGTTGAAATGTTCCACCAACAACTCGACCAAGGTCAAGCTGGTGACAATGTCGGTCTCTTGCTTCGCGGTATTGAAAAAGATGACGTTCAAAGAGGTCAGGTCTTGGCCAAGCCAGGTTCCATCACCCCTCACACCAAATTCGAAGCCGAAGTTTATATCCTAGGCAAAGAAGAAGGTGGTCGTCACACTCCAATGTTTACCGGATACAAGCCACAATTCTTTATCCGCACTACAGACGTTACCGGTGAAGTAAAACTAGCCGAAGGTGTCGAAATGATCATCCCAGGCGACAACGCCAAGATGACCGTCGAGCTCATTCAACCAATCGCTATGACCGATGGCCAAAAATTCGCTATCCGCGAAGGTGGTCTAACAGTCGGCGCTGGTGTTATTACCAAAGTGATTGCCTAAACCAAAAGATCAATTAGCACATTTCTTTAAAAAGCAAATATGACAGACCAACCACGCATCCGCGTCAAACTTAAGTCTTTCGACCATCGTGTCATCGACGAAGCGGCCAAAAAAATTATTCAAGCTGCTCTAGTCTCCGGAGCCAAAGTGGTTGGACCTGTTCCTTTGCCAACTAAAAAGAAAGTTGTTGTCGTCAACGCTTCTCCTCACACCGACAAGGATGCACGCGAACAGTTCGCTATCCTCACTCACAAAAGGTTAATTGATATTGTAAGTCCTACCAATAAGACTATCGATTCGCTTCAACATCTCGATCTTCCTGCTGGTGTTGGTATCGAAATTAAGATGTAATTAAAAGTAAAATAGAACACTGCCTGCCCCGCCACCTTAAGCAATTTGTGGCAGGGAGGGCAGTCTTTTATGAAAATAAAAATAATTAATAAAAATGATAAATCAAGTATACGCAAACAAATTGAGCATGTCTCAAGCCTTCGATCAAGGCAAGCGGATCCCCTTGACTGTTCTCAGTGTCGACAGCCACACTGTTTCAGGCAATAGGACCCAAGACAAAAACGGCTATCAAAGTTTAGTTCTATCTTTGGGAACAAAAACCAAAAAAGGCAAAACTTCTCCAAAGTCAGTAAGAGAAATCAGAACTTCAGAAGAAATTGAAGACCAAACCGTTATTAACTTGGCTGAAATCCTCACCCCTGGCACTCTAGTCAATGTAACTGCTATTAGTAAAGGAAAGGGTTTTGCTGGTGTCATGAAGCGTCATGGCTTTGGTGGTGGTCCTCGCACTCACGGTCAGTCGGATCGTGAAAGAGCTCCTGGCTCTATCGGTCGCGGTACCATCCCAGGTCGAGTCATCAAAGGCACTCGTATGGCCGGTCGCATGGGTGGCGAAAATGTTTGCATCCGAAATCTTCGTATTTTTTCTTTTGACCCGCAAACCAACACTCTAAAAGTTACCGGAGCCATCCCAGGTGGTAGAGGGGCCTTAGCTAAGATTTCCATTATTAAACATGTCCAAAATCAGTAAAACGCATATGGCTACCAAAAAAACTACTACAACCACTGCCAAAGCAAACGACTTCTCTGTTTTTTCCCAGGAAGTTTCTCCTTCACTCTTGGCTCAAGCAATTCACATTTATCGCGAAAACAGTCACCGAGGAGTAAGTAAAACCAAATCCAGAGGTGAGGTCGATCTAACCAAACACAAAGTTTACAAACAAAAAGGTACCGGTAATGCTCGTCACGGCGCCAAATCCGCACCAATCTATGTTGGTGGAGGTGTTGCTTTCGGGCCAACAGGAATCAAGTCGGCACCAAAGTCCTTAAACCAAAAGATGAAAGTCAAATCTCTAATCGGCATCTTAAGTCTCTACAACAAAGAAGACAGACTCTCTCTTGTTGATATTTCCAGTCTTTCAACTTCAAACACCAAAAAAGCAGCCGCTCTCTTTGGTGACACCAACTCTACGCTGGTCCACTTCGACGAATCACAACAACTAATAAAGTCAGTAAGCAATCTCAAAAATTTAACACTCTGCTCAGCTCGCAGATTAAACACCTATGATGTGGCTAGCTCTCCCAAAGTTTACTTTACTCCTACAGCCCTGGAGCTTATAATTAAGCGCTTGAAACTCAGCAAATAAATATGTCTACACCACTCATTCATCAAAACACCATCATTGCACCAGTCATTACCGAAAAAAGTTACGGTCTAGCCAAACTTAACAAATACGCATTCAAAGTGGCACCAAGCGCTAGCAAGTCCCAAATCAAAAAAGCTATCAAAGATCTTTTTAATGTTGACGTTCTTAGTATTAACACAGTTAAAAAAGCTTCACGTCGTGTCCGTTCCATGAAAACTGGTCGCCATCTCAATACACCTGTAACCAAAAAAGCTATCGTGGAATTAAAAAAAGGTCAGACAATCGATATATTTAACGCTCTAAAGTCATAATATGAAAACTAAAACCCCCAAACGCCTTCTCAAACTAAACCCCAAGTCTTCAGGTCGTAACAACTCAGGCAAAATTACCGTGAGACACCAAGGTGGTCGCCAAAAACGCTTCCTTCGCGCTATCGACTGGAAACGCAAACTTACTGTTTCTGCCAAAGTTAGCTCCATCGATTACGATCCAAACCGCACTGCCAGTATCGCGCTCCTTACTTACTCAAATGGTCACAAAGACTATATTTTGGCCCCAGAAGGCTTAAAAGTTGGCGATGTTGTCATAAGTTCCGATACTGCCGAAATAAAAGTTGGCAACTGCCTTCCACTAAAAAACATTCCTGTAGGTATTGAGATCCACAACCTCGAAATTACCCCAGGTAAAGGTGCCCAGATGGTCAGAAGTGCCGGCAACGTTGCTACTGTCCAATCCAAAGATGAGTCCGGTGTTATTGTTAAACTCCCCTCAGGCGAAGTCAGGCTTTTCAAGTCCGAAGCCAAAGCCACTATCGGTTCCCTTAGCAACCCACACCACAAAGAAGAACACATTGGCAAAGCCGGTCGCGCCCGTCACATGGGAATTCGTCCTACAGTTCGTGGTGTTGCCCAAGATCCTCGCTCTCACCCACACGGTGGAGGAGAAGGTCGCTCTGGTATTGGCTTGAAGTCTCCAAAATCAGTCTACGGTAAGCGCGTCATGGGTGTTCGTACCAGAAATCGCAAAAAATTCAGCAATCAAACCATTATCAAACGACGCTTTAGTAAATAAATAACATGTCCAGAAGTTCAATCAAAGGTCCATATGTAGACGAACGCCTCATTAAAAAAGTCGAAGCGCTAAAGTCAGCCGGTCGCAAAGAACCAATCAAAACTTGGTCCAGAGCATGTCAAATTCCTCCAGAATTTGTCGGTTACACTTTCTTGGTTCACAACGGCAAAGTCCATAAAGAAGTTTTTGTTACCGAAGATATGGTAGGTCACAGGCTTGGAGAATTTTCTCTAACTCGCACTTTCAGAGGACATGGACGCATTGTTAAGAGAACGCTCACTAAAACCTAAAAAGCAAATATGGCCAAAACAGCAACCCAATCCACTATTATTACTGCCAAAGCAAGTCACGTCCTTAGCTCCCCCCGAAAGACTAACCTTGTTCTCAAAAGTATTGTTGGCAAATCCGCTACCCAAACTATCAAACTTCTTGCCATCCTACCAAAGAGGGCAGCCGAACCTATTACTAAGCTCGTCAAGCAAGCTATAGGTAACGCCGTATCTTTGCATCAGGCTTCTCCAGATGCACTTATAATTGATTCAGCTTACGCTACCAAAGGTCGCACTCTAAAACGCGCCCACATTGGTGGAAGAGGCAAAACCAAGCCATACGAGCGTATTACTTCGCATCTAACTCTCAATTTAAAATCTGTCGTCAAATCCGACACCACCAAAAACACAAAATAATATGGGAAAAAAAGTCAATCCAATCGTTTTTAGAACTGGTTACATCTTCGAAACCAAATCAGTCTGGTTCGCCAATCTAAAAAATTATGCCAAGTTTGTTCTAGAGGATAGCAAAATCAGACGCTTCCTGGAGACCAAGTTAAAACTTGCCGGTATCACCACTATCGAAATTAAGCGCTCGATCAACTCAGTTGATATCTATATGAATGTTAGTCGCCCAGGTGTTGTTATTGGTCGTGGTGGATCTTCTCTAGAGCTTCTCAAAAAAGACCTCGAAAAACTTCTAAAAATTAACCCAAAGGTTAAAAATGCCATGAAGGTTAACCTCCATCCACTCGAAATCAAAAACCCAGACAACTCCGCTCATATCATTGCCGACCGTCTTACTAACCAGCTCGAACACCGCTATCCCTTCCGCCGTGCCGCCAATCAAGCTGTCGAAAAAGTTATGGCTGCTGGAGCCAAAGGTGTAAAACTCGTTTTTTCTGGTAGAATCGATGGAGCAGAAATTGCTCGTGTCGAAAAATTCAAACAAGGTCGTATTCCTACCCAGACCCTAAGAGCCAACATTGACTATGCTGAAAAGAAGGCTCTAACTCGCTCTGGTTACGTTGGTGTCAAGGTTTGGATCTACACAGGCGACATCATCAGATAAATCAATGTCATTGCGCGGTTAGGTACTCCAAAACCAAAGCAATCCAGAAAATAAAAACAATAAAAATACAACATGTTACAACCAGCAAGAAGAAAATACAGAAAAGAATTTAGAGGTAGTATGGGTGGCGTTGCTACTCGCTCAACCATGCTTTCCTTTGGTGAATACGGCATCAAAGTCGAGGAGTGTGGCTGGTTGTCCGCCAACGAAATCGAGTCAGCCAGACGTACTATCACTCACGCCACTAAGCGCGTCGGTAAGTTCTTCTTGCGTGTTTTTCCACACAAGCCAATAGGCCACAAAACCCCAGGTGCTCGTATGGGATCAGGCAAATCCGACGTCTCAGGTTACGTTGCCGTAGTCAAACCAGGCCAAATTCTTATGGAGTTGTCCGGTGTCTCCCGCGAACTAGCTGCTGAAGCCATTCGTCTCGCTGGTCACAAGCTCTCTGTTAAAACAAAATTCATCGCCAAAGACAATGACTAAAACAAAAACCACCAAAACCATCGCCAACTTAGACGAGCTAAAAATCAAATTTGCTGATGTCAAACTTCAGATTAAGTCAGGTCAGCAAAAAAACACTAATGCCCACAAAGCATTAAAAAAAGAAATTGCTCAAATACTAACAGTAAAAAAATAAATGAGAAAACATCTAGTCGGAACCATCAAAAGTGACAAAAACCAAAACACTGCTATTGTTGACGTGACCCATTTCAAGGTACACCCTAAGTATCTCAAGCGTATCAAGGTCAACAAGTCTTATGCTGTTCACAATATCCTAGGCGCTAAAGCCGGCGACCGTGTTCGTATCGAAGAAACCAAACCAATTAGCAAAACCAAGCACTGGCAAATCACTAAAGTTCTATGATTCAATTAAGATCCGTCCTCAAAGTCGCCGACAACTCCGGCGCCAAACTAATCAAAGTAGCTCTTGTTCATGGAGGTTCTCGTCGCCGCTTTGGCTATATTGGTGACGTTGTTACTGCCGTGGTCGAAGGTGCCGATCAAAATGGCGCCGTCAAAGACAAACAAGTTGTCAAGGCAGTGGTAGTCAGAACCAGAAAAGAGACTCGCCGTGACGATGGTAGCTACATTCGCTTCGATGAAAACGCCGCTGTCATTATTGATTCTATCGCCGGTAAACAACCTCTAGGTACCCGTATCTTTGGTCCTATTGCCCGCGAAGTCAAGGATGCTGGTTTTAATAAAATAGCTTCCCTCGCCCCCGAGGTAGTTTAAAGAATATGTTTAAATTCAAAATCAACGATACAGTTCAAGTTACCGCTGGCAAAGACAAAGGTCGCACAGGTAAAATTCTAAAAGTTCTACCAACCGATCAAAAGGTTTTAGTCGAAGGTATCAATCAATACAAAAAACACATCAAATCTAAAGGCAATGAAGCCGGAACGACCGTGACTCTTCCTCGCGCCATCTCTACTGCTTCTGTGGCCATAATTTGTACCAGCTGTGGCAAACCAACCCGAGTTGGCTTCGACGCCTCTCAGACACCAAAGGTAAGAGTCTGCCACAAATGTCGCCAGATTATCAAGTCTGACAAAAAATAAAACCTATGCAACTCTTAAAAGAACGCTTCCAAAAAGAAATTAGACCAGCCCTCCAAAAAGAGCTAAAGCTTTCATCGCTCGAAGCAACTCCAAAAATGGTCAAGATTACTGTTAACACGAGCTCCAAAGACTTCAAAACAGACAAAGACTTCACCGCCAAAACCAAAGCTTGGCTAGGTCTTATTACCGGTCAGCTTCCAGTCGAGCGTCGCTCCAAAAATTCCATCGCCGCTTTCAATCTTCGCGAAAATGATATTGTCGGTCTAAAAGTTACTCTTCGAGGTGACAGAATGTACGACTTTTTCCAAAAGTTAACCTCTATTGTTCTCCCTCGTTTAAAAGACTTCCAAGGTGTTTCCCGAAACACTTTCGATCAAAATGGCAATTATTCTCTAGGACTTTCCGAGCAAATAGTGTTTCCAGAAGTAGAATATGATAAAATCGGGAGGATTCAAGGCTTACAAATCGTCATTTCCACAAGTGCGGTCGATGCTAAATCAGGGGAAATTCTTCTCGAGAAGCTCGGTATGCCTTTTACCAAAGAAAACAACAAGCAATAAGAACTCATGGCTAAAACAAGTAAAATAGCAAAAACCAAACGACTCGCAGGGCACTCAACTAGAGATCATAGGCGCTGCCAACTCTGCGGTCGCCCTCGCGGCGTTATTCGTATTTTTGGTCTTTGCAGGCTTTGCTTTAGAGAAATGGCTCACAAAGGCGAGTTACCAGGAGTTTACAAAATGTCAAAATAAAATGGATACAACTGCAGATTTTTTAACTATTATTAGAAACGGATACTTAGCCAAAAAAGACTCCGTAACCACTAACTACTCTAAATTCAGAGGTGAAGTTGCCCGGGTTCTAAAAGAAGAGGGCTTTATCGAAGATTACAACGTTGTCGATGGTACTCCTAGTAAAAAGATAACTGTTGCCTTACGCTACTTCGAAAAAAACTTGCCCGCTATCACCGGTATCAAAAAAGTCACCAAACCAAGTGTCAGGATTTATTCAACTCACAACCAGATCCCCAAGACCCTTTCTGGAGCCGGTACTACCATTGTTTCAACCTCTCAAGGTTTGCTCACTGGTAAGCAAGCCAAAGAAAAACACTTAGGTGGAGAAGTTATTTGTCAAATTTGGTAAAAAATATATGAGCCGCATCGGAAAAAAACCCCTCCATCTGCCCGCAACTGTCAAAATGGAAGTTTCTGACACCTCCTTAAAGTTCACTGGACCAAAAGGTACATTAGAATCAGTCCTTCCCAAAGGTATCACTCTTTCCGAAAAAGATGGTGTCCTATCTTTCGAACGCACCTCAAACGAGCCAGCTATCCGTGCTTTACACGGTCTTGCTCGCCGTCTTGCTCAAAACGCAATCACTGGTGTTACCGAAGGTTTTGTCAAGGACTTGCAACTTGTTGGTACTGGTTACCGTGTCGCTACTCATGCCGATGGTATTAGTTTGTCACTAGGTTTCTCACACCCTGTTATTTTCAAAAAGGTCTCAGGTGTCACCATCACTGTCGAAGGCACTGACAAAATCAAAGTTGTCGGTATCGACAAACAGTTAGTAGGTCAAGTTGCTGCCAACATTCGCGAAATCAAAAAACCAGAACCTTACAAAGGCAAAGGTATTCGCTATGTTGACGAAGTCATCATCAAGAAGCAAGGTAAATCCGCTACCAAGACAGCTGCCTAAAACATATGAAACACACACTTAACTCTCAAGCCAAACGCCAAAACCGCATTCGCGCAAAACTTTTGGCTCGTCAAGATAAACCAAGACTCACCGTCAAAAGATCAAATACCCACATCTTCGCTCAAATTATTGATCTTTCCGGCAAGGTTTTAGCTAGCTCAAGTTCCCAGTCCCTCAAAGACTTCAAAGGTAACAAAACTGCCAAGTCCGCCGAAGTTGGCAACAATCTAGGCCAACTTGCCAAGAAAAACAAAGTTACCGAAGTTATTTTTGATAGAGGCTCTTACAAGTTCCATGGTCGCGTCAAAGCCTTAGCAGAGGCCGTCCGCTCCGCAGGTATCAAATTCTAATATATAATTCACTGTCATTCCGGGCTCGACCCGGAATCCAGAAAAATAAAAATAAACATCAAAACACAAAATGGCATATCAAGGCAACACCAACAATAGAGGTAATAGAGAACAAAGACCAGTTTCAGATAACTTCGAACAAGTCTTAGAGATTCGTCGTGTTAGCAAAAAAACATCTGGTGGCACCAATGTTTCTTTTTCAGCACTCGTTGTTACCGGTGACAAAAAAGGCAAAGTTGGACTTGGTCTAGCCAAAGCTCCAAACGTTGCCGATGCCATCAAAAAGTCCATCAGATTAGGTAACCGCGACCTTGTCCAAGTTCCTCTCAGTAACGGTACTATTCCTTACGAGACCAAGTCCAAGTATGGCGCCGCCAAAGTTCTTTTCCGCCCAGCTCCAAAAGGTACGGGTATTATCGCTGGCTCTTCTGTTCGCGCTGTTGTTGAGGCCGCCGGAATCACCGATATTGTCTGCAAAGTTCTCGGTACCAACAACAAAACCAGCAACGCCCGAGCTACCTTCAAAGCCCTAAAACAAATCGAAACTTTAGCCAAAAAATATCAATTGCTCAAAGCCGCCAAGGCTGCTAGTAAGTAAAGTCTATGTTGCTCTCAAATCTACCAAAAGTCATCAAAACCCCCAAAAAACGTCTCGGTCGTGGTCGCGGTTCAGGAGTTGGTGGACACACAGTCGGTCGTGGCCAAAAAGGCCAAAAAACCAGAGGTATCATCCCACTTTGGTTCGAAGGTGGTCAGCTTCCACTAGTTCGTCGTACTCCTTTTATCAAAGGTAAACATCGTTTTCAAGTAATCAACGATCAGCCAACAGCAGTAAACTTCGATCTTCTCAGTAAACATTTCGACGACAAAGCTGTTGTTGATTCAGCTTCTCTCGCCAAGGTTCTCAAAGTCTCTGAAAAGGTCGCCAAATACGGCTTCAAGGTCATTGCCACAGGCAAGCTCACCAAGGCTCTAGAAGTCAAAGTAGCAGCCTCAGCAGGCGCTATCAAAGCCATTCTCGCCTCCGGCGGTTCCCATTCTGCTTAAACACACACCGCTTTGGTTGTATAATAACCTCAAAATTCTTTAAAAAGGAGAAACAATGATCGCTAATTTAGCTTTATCCAAAGAAGCTTTGATTAAACAGGTAAAAGCTGTTATTAATACCAAAGATTTTCAAAAAGCTGTTAGAATTCCAGAATTAAACATTAAAATCATCGATGAAAGACTGTATTGGGGTCTCGGAAAAAACCCTGGTTACGTTGTTGTCGACGTGATGGCAGAAAAAGTCTATCGGGTTTTTGAAATTTCAGAACCCTTATCCGACCACAGTCTTTGTAGCCCCGAGATGGCTCTTCTGGTATTTGAAGATCTTCAAGATCTAATTCAAAGCATTAACCTGTACAATGCCTCCCAAGCTTTCGACCAGGTAATGAGTGAGATTTTTTCTTTGGGTTCACTTCGCGACAGTGACCTAGCTAACTAAAGTATTGCCCAGTAAAAGCTGGGCATTTGTTATAAAATACCGCAGAACATTCACATCAGGAGAAAAATGTCCTATATCAATTTTTCCCAATCTTGCGCGTCACTGTGCCAACTTGTCAGATCAATCTTGGCGGAAAAAGATACCCTCAGTTTCGAAAAAAGCACCTCCCCCGATTTCTACACTGAAGGTGACCGGCTTTACATCAATCTTGGACTTTCTCAGGGCTGGGTGGTTGTGGATACCCCAAACGATACCGTCCACCATGTCAGTGACGTTGATGACAAACTCACACAAGAAAATCTTTGCAACAGCTACCTAGCTGAGCTTCTCTACCAGGATATTAGCGATGTCATGATCACAATTCTCGAAGAGCTAGGTTTCACCGATGATAGGCAAGTATCAAACACCTCAAAAAACACTTTACTTTTATAAAAGGAGGTCGTATGCCAAAGCTTAAAACAGATATTTATAGTTATGTGGCTGATATTATTTTGCTTCCCATGATTCAAGGTATAGTCGACGACGCCGGCGGATTTATTACTGACACAGGTCTCATCTGGCCAGTAGAGGAACAAAATGGTCATCTTGTCTACTACGACATCAATGTCATAAGTAAAGAGATCTATTTGCTGCCCAATCTGGACTCTGACCAAGACGAAGCCATAGAAGTCACTGATAAAAGACACGTTCTAAAGCTTCAAAATCACATTGAAGACTTTATTTATGTAGTTACCCATATAGGCAGAATTTTGAGAAATAAAAAGAGCTCAGACAACTTTTATCTTGGGCAGGGTCCAAAAGATATTCCCTTTTTTATTGCCACCTCGCTCTCTTAAAAAAGTAAAAGGAGAAAAAAATGATAATAACCCCTGAACAGCTTGAAAAAAATGCCACACTGCTTTACGAAAGAGTTGAAGAGTTCATCAAAAAAGAGTATTACAAACTATTTCAAGGTTTCAGTGTTGCAGAAAATTTCTTAATTATTGATATTGGTAATCACCAGAGTATACATATTTGTCCCAACCTCAAGCTAATTATCTTGGTCGACAAACGGACATACCATAACACAAACTATTTTAGCGAAGAATCTGTCGCTACTTTAAACAAATTAGTTGTCGACGCCGAAATAGCAGCTCAAGCCTATACTTATCATCGACCTCTGCTCATGCAGTATATTGATGCTGCGCGAGGCAAAAAAATAGACAATTCATCCAAAATGTACCTTAAAGCAGAGACATTTACCTACAAGATGTATCTTACTTTCATCATCACCCAAGTCTGCCCAAACAGGAAAGGTGTCTATAAGTTCAAGTTAACAGATGGCTCCTTTTTACACCTTACCAACATTAGTAATTACTTGGTGGACGATGGTGACTATTGTCTAGAAGTCGAAAGTGTGGGTCTCAAAGAATATTTTTACGAGCCACAACACGCCACAACGATTCTCAATGCTATCAAGGAGCTATGCAAAGACCCCAAAAGCTTAAAAAACCTTGCCAAGGTTTAGTCTTTCTTTACCCGCCTAAATTGCTTATGCAATCGGCGGGTGTTTTAATATCTACATGGATATTTTCCAAGTTGTTAAAGATCTTTGCACTCTTTCTCCTCGCCAAGGTGAAAACGAAATTGAAACCGCCAAATATCTCGAGAAAGTAATTCGCCAAAAAACAGACAAATTGCAAGTCCAAAAATTCCCAACTTGCGTACCACTCGTTTCCACAGCATATCTAAATCTCGATGGACAAGAAATCCCATGTTTGGGTTGCTCTTTTGAAACTGGTAATATTTCCACCAAAGATCAAGTAGTTCACAGTCCTCACTCAGACTATATTTCTACCCCTAGTTACCACAAGACTCCAGCGGTAGCCATTTCTAGAACAGACGCAAAAAAACTTAACCAGGCTACTACTGTCGAAGGTCGAGTTACTGTCGATAAATACTCTTATTTAAGTCGCAATTTTTTGGTAGGCAACTTAGACAAACCCAAAAATATAATTTTCGCCCACTACGACTCCCTTGGAGGGGGAGCTATTGATAATGCCAGCAGTATCGCCGTCTGTCTAAAACTACTATCTGAAATCCGAGAACTGATATCTGACAACTTATTTATCTTTGCTGGCAACGAGGAGCTAAGTTACGACTTTCCCGATTACTGGGGATACGGTTATCGCCAATTCGAAAAATACTACCCAGGGTTACTAAGGCAAGCCAAACAAATCTTAGTCATTGACGGAGTTGGTCTTACTGCTCCAGAAGTAATCACAACAGATTTAGACAATTTTATTCCCCTAAACTATCTAAAAACCTTTCAAAGCAAAACCAAAGTCATAAGTAGCAATCAGCAACAAGTTCTCAAGTGTTACCATTGCAAAGAGGACACCCCAGACAAACTTAGTTCAGAATATTTAAACCAATCCATCTCACTTCTTCAAAAACTGCTAATATAAAATTATATGTCAACAGCAGCAGGTAGCGACTCCCCCCCCCCAGATTGAATACGGCATTTCTCCACGTAGACAACCTCGTCGAGAGTTTCAACGCAGAGCGGACTTGGTCGGGGCATACGACCCTTACACTGGTGAGAAAGGTATAATTTCACAGCAGGACAGAGAGAACATGGGTATAGAATCTGATTCTTGGCGTCTGTCGGATGAAGAGAGACTTGAAAGAAAAAAACTAGAGAGCAAACTCAAATCGAAAGGAAATCTTGACACAATTGATATGTCCAGGCTCGTAGAGCTAAGAGAAAAAAGACGAAGAATGAACGAGCAGGGAGAAATTGCAAAGTCAAAGTATTTGCAGGGTATGAAATGGCATGATGAAACGGAAAGAAATAACAATCTTCCCAGCAATGCGGGAAACAGTCGCGATCCAAACGGTGAACTCGAAGAACAAGGCGAAGACTCAATTGAAGAGACACTTGAGGGATTCCATTTTGAAGGTCTAAGAGATGCCGATAATCGCGGAGTCGTCAAAGAGTCCGCTTTGCGAACAGAAAGTACGCATAGTTCTGCTTATGAATACTCTGACGAAGAAGTCCTTCCTATCGAAAATGATCCAGACGAAGATCCTTTTGAACAATTAAACACAATCGAATCAAAGGAAATTATTGGAATAGTCAATGTCGAATTCAATCCATACTACATCATAGATCCGTCTAAACGTGCGGGATTAGAAAATTTAGGTACAGTTAGAATTGGCGAGATTTGGGCAGAAGCAAAGACAGTCAATCTTTCAAAGTCAGGTGAAGAGGTGATGATAAATATTTCTACGGGAGATAAGGGTTTTATTTTCATGGCTCTGGATGATTTTTTTAGAATGGCCACTATTCCTCAAGAAGATGGTAGTTCGGTTAGATTAGAAACACCAAAAATTAATAATGGTTCAGAGGGATCAGTTAGAGAACTTAACATCCTCTTAGAAAGATTTAGGGTTAATGGTAAATATTTAGGTGAAGATCGCCCCCACGAAGGAAAGTTTGTGCCAAGAATTAGATATACAGGAGAAAAAAGAACCAAAAGGTAAATCAAAACTTCTAAATCCTATCTAAGCTGATAGAATAATAATCACTATCTATGGAAAATATTTTTGCGCCACTCAAAGTTCTCTTCAGAATTGAAGATCTCAAAAAAAGACTTATTTTTACAGCCATCATCATCGCCGTCTTTCGCTTTGTCGCTCACATCCCTACTCCGGGTATTAATCTCGCTGCCCTCAGAGAACTCTTTGGTAGTTCTGCTTTTCTCTCACTCCTAGATGTTTTTTCCGGTGGCACCCTAACCAACTTCTCAGTTATGGCCCTTGGTCTCAATCCTTACATCAACGCTTCCATCATTATCCAAATGCTTACCATGGTCCTTCCCAAACTTGAAGAGCTACAAAAAGAGGGCGACTACGGTCGTCAAAAAATCAATCAATACACTCGCCTACTCACCCTTCCTTTGTCTTTCTTGCAAGCCATCGCCCTTATCATGCTTCTTGCTCGCCAGGGGCTTACTACTACCGCCGACCCTCTCAAATTAGCTGCCATTGTCTTTACTCTTTCTGCTGGCACCTCCTTCCTTATTTGGCTAGGGGAGCAACTAAATGATTATGGTTTGGGAAACGGCATAAGTATGATTATCTTCGTTGGTATTGTCAGCCGTTTACCAGTCACTGGAGCTCAGCTATTCTCAACCATCGACTCCAGTCAATACATTACCTATGCTATTTTTGCTCTCTTCTCTCTTGCTGCTATTTATGCCATCGTCAGAACTGGCGAGGCAGTGAGGCAAGTTCCCATTCAGTCTGCCCGCCGTGGTGCCAATTCTTTTACTGCCACTGTCTCCAATCATCTGCCACTTCGTCTCAATCAAGCCGGTGTCATTCCCATTATCTTTGCAGTTTCTTTTATGCTTATTCCAAGTCTTTTAAGCAGAGTCTTAAGTGGTGTCAATCAGCCAGCTCTAGCTACTTTTGCTAGCAATCTCTCTATTGCCCTCGCCCCAGAAACTTTTCTCTATAATGCCATCTACTTCCTTTTAGTTGTTGCCTTCTGTTATTTTTACACCGCCGTTATTTTTAATCCCGAAAAAATCGCCAAAGATCTGCGTACCTCTGGCTCTTTCATTCCAGGTGTCAGACCAGGTCAGGACACGGTCGAATATTTAAACTTTGTTCTAAATAGAATTACTTTGGTCGGTGCCAGCTTCCTAGGGTTAGTCGCCATCTTCCCATCTATTGTCTCTGGCCTTACGGGAGTTACCTCCATCGCTATTGGTGGTACTGGTCTACTCATCGTTGTCTCAGTTGTTTTGGAAATCTTAAAAGCCATCAACTCCCAAAGTTACATGCACAACTACGACAAATTTTTAGATTAAAAAATACCTCAAAAAATATGGCAGACTTCATAGAAGGTGGCGCAATGGGACACACAGAGGCACAGTTAAGAGAGCTACATGACTTTGCCCATAAAGAGAAAGAACGCCAGGCTGCGGAAATAGAAAATGAAAGACTTCGCCAAGTTGCAGACGTCGAAAGAAGGAAGCAAGAGCACCAAGAAAACATGCAATTTCTCTCGTCTTTTCTAGAAAAAATTCGCCAAGTACACGACAATGGTCACGAATCCTGTATTGCACTACCAAATGGTGAGAATTTAAAGATAATAAAGAGTCCAGGAAGTGTCACAATAGCAATTGTTCCAGACAATACAACTCCGTTGTATACAACTAAAAATCAATTTAGTGATAAACTGAAATTCCTCACTTGTTTTATCAGAAGACCTGGCGGTCAAGAAGATTTATATGTTTGGGACAAACCCTCACTAATTGAGTCTAACCAAAACCCGGAAAGGTCGACTTATAGTTACGCCAACCTCCACTTTTCAGATTTAGAGTCAAAAAACTCTGTTGACACAACAGCAGATCTTAAAATACAACAACTCAAATCTCTACTTCCATTCGACTTGGAGGACCTAGATCAATCTCTTGCCACCCAAAGTTAATTATTAATTTAATTAGTAACAGAAATTATCAAAGCTATTAACTCCCAAAGTTACATGCGCAACTACGACAAATTTTAGATTAAATATGACAACAACACTAATCAGCATCTTATCAGGTCTAGGTGGTATGTTTGGTTGGGGTACTTCAGACTTCTTTGCCAATAATGCGGCTGAAAAAATCGGTCATTCAAAAACAGTATTCTATTCACAAATTTTTGGCGCGCTGCTTCTAATACTTTTGTCATTTTTCTTCCCTTTAAGTTTTACTCTAGAAGCAAAAATATTACCCTTATTAATTTTTGGTTCTCTGTGTTATTCCTTTGGATATGTTTATCTTTACAAAGCTTTCGAGATAGGTAATCTTTCAGTCACTTCAACAGTCTCAAACTTAAATGTTGTCATCGGCATGGCTATTGCGTTTATTGCTAGAGACCAAAGACTTGCAGGTTTTCAATTATTTGCAGTGTCATTAATTCTATTGGGCATTTTTCTAGTATCTATAAACATAAACGACCTAATTCACAGCAAGGTATCGCTATTATCAGGTGTCAAAGAGGCGCTTGTCGCCGCCTTTGCTTTCGGTTTTTTCTGGAATGTTAGCGAAATTCTCTCAGAGGATCTTGGCTGGCTCGCTACTTCATTTTTGACAAAAATAATTTCCCTTATTGCTTTGTATCTTATCTTTAGACTAACAAAACAAAGTCTCGATATCAAAAAACAAAAAAACATACTCCCTATAGTTGCACTTGTAGGTATTTTAGAAGCCTTAGCTGTTGCCAGTGTCAACTTTGGACTAGAAGTAGGGGACTTAGTCCTAGTTGATCCTATTGCTGCTGCACTCTCCATAGTTACCATTAGTTTGGCTGTTATTTTCTTAAAAGAAAAACTAACCAAAATCCAGGTGGTAGGCATTGTTTCCACAATTACGGGCATCATTTTAACTGCAATCTGACAATGAAAACTATTTTAGTTGATGCTGCTGGGACATTTGTAATCGAGGGGCAAGGTGTTTATCGACAACTTTACGAACTACTAGAAACCTATCCAAACAGAAAAATAATTGTCTCCAACGCCAACGACGTGCAACTAATCGAGTATGGAATCGTCAACATGCCCTATGAGGTTTTTACTCTAAAACACAACCCCAACAAAGATAACCCCGAATACTTCAGAATATTGTTAAATCGTTTCAATCTCACAGTTGAAGATGTTCTTTACTTCGAGCACAACCAGCCAGCCGTCGATAGCGCCAAGTCGATAGGTATTGCGTCCTACTTCTACGACCCGGACAAAAAAGATCTAGAAAGCCTAAAGCAGTTCCTAGACCAAAATCTATAAACAAGTCAACAAATTTTTAGATTAGACTCATAATGTTGAGATAAGTCGATTGTTATGGTAAAATTCACCCGTACTTTAAAGTAAGACACTATCTCAAAGTTAAAGGAGTATTACGTATGTGTATCGCATTTTCCGGACCTCCGGGTTCAAAAGTTGATTTTGATAATACCAAAGGTGCTGCTTGGGTAGTAAAAGGTACGATCTACTCTGGTTGGCATGCCATGAGTTATCAAAACAAGGTCAAGGTAAACGGTATAAAACCAAAAGGTCATCAGTGGTCAGGTCTAAACTCTGGTCGAAAAACCGGTGCTGCCATGCTTCTTGTCTTTCCTCTGGCTAATGATGGAGATTACATATTGCTCTCCGCCGAAGATATGCCAAATTTCCTAAAGGAAATGACTACTGTTGAGACGCCAAATCCCTACTTGGGTGCTACACGGTCTACGCCAAAAAGTCTGGGTCTTGGCTCCGTCGAGGTGCAAAAGTATGGTCTTTATGATGTGGTTGTTTTCAAAAACGCATCTATCGATAAAATTCAAAAAGCAATTGCTACCAGTGTTGCGATTGAGCGGCAACCGGAGTTGGACGAAGATGCGATCAATTTCATTATCAATGCCTACAACCCCAATGGGCAGAGCAACTTTGCCATAGCCCTGTTTTGTTATGATCCTTATCAGGTCACTGGTGAAGGTAAAGAATCTTTACCGGTTACCATCATGTACCAGACCAGCTTCCCCGAAGTTCTCTTCTTCAGTGGTCTCGACGAACACGATCCGAGCAAACGTCCTGACTTTAACGAAATGGTAAATACGAATCATCAGATAGCCTGGGGCTTTGAAAAAGCTCCGGATGTTATTACTCATAGCGTGAAATACACGGCGAAAGTCAGCACTCTTGGTGCTATCGTTCCTGAGCGCGTCGCGGTTTCCACACACTATACAAAAATGCCAAACGGCGACTTCGTCGTTCAGCTAAACAATTTCCGGGCAGGTCGCTTAGCGGTCGAACGCTGGCAGCCACCATCAGCAAGTCTCGGATAAACCCCGTCAGCCCACCTAACCAGGTGGGCTTTTTTTGTGCCAAGGAAACCCCGCACAAAGCTTCCTAAGTAGCGAAGCGGGCGTGTGCGGGGATGAATTGGAGAAGCATAACACTGCGACTAGCAGTGTTATGC
>Ga0208375_1002250_pt1 | contig 18718 bp, 17 predicted proteins | sample RifOxyD1_FD_184038 | JGI IMG/M metagenome (GOLD analysis project Ga0208375, IMG submission 184038) | Soil microbial communities from Rifle, Colorado - Rifle Oxygen_injection D1 (SPAdes) | ecosystem: Environmental > Terrestrial > Deep subsurface > Rock core/Sediment | place: Rifle, Colorado... | reverse complement strand
TGCCGGGCGCGCAGTGTGCATCCGCCGCGATTTGGTTTGCAATAAAAGGTGCAGGTGATTGCCGACGCATACGTATCTTTGAATGACGACGCCGTGGCGTGCGGCCGCGCCATAAACAATACCTTTTATGATTTTAACGTGTTTGGGATTGAGCATCGACCCCTCGTCCACCGCCATGGTGGACCGCATCGTGATGTGAAGCGGACGCGCGGGATCGAACGGGCGCGCGGTTTTGCGCCTATGCGCCTTTGCCTGGTCCTCGCCGCCGTGCTCGCGGGCGGCCTTGCCCTTTGGAACGCCCTTGAGAGGCAGAGAGAGCTGCTTTTGACTGTTTTTCGCGGCTGGCTTCATGTTTTTACGTATATCACTGGGGCAATGTTATTTCAAGCAAAAAAAACGGGGGATGATTTTATACCATAAGCGCAACACGTGCTCAATGGCGGATTTATGTCTGAAGTGCAACACCTGTTTTAAGGAGATCTTGGAAGGGTTAGGCGGTTTCTGGGGCGATGATTCAGAAAAGCCTCCCGGCGTGCAGAAGCCGTCAGAACCGCCCCGACCGCCAGCCTCCGCACCGACCGCCAGCCTCCGCCCCGCCCCCCGTCTCCGGCACGAATCCTGCTACACCGCCATCGCATGAGTGCTTATAAAATTTTCACTTTATCGCAAAAATCAAACCAGGAAGCGACGCAGGCGGAGTTCTGGCGGATACGCCGTCCGCCCAAAGCCGTCCGCGTGCAGTGCCGCGAGTCCGCACTCCGGACGCTCGGTCTCATGCCGGCACGCGCTCTTGCGGTTGTCGGCACAAGAAGGCCCACGCAAAGAAGCATAAACGAAGCGCGCCGCTGCATCCACGCGCTCGGGGGCAGCAATCTTGTCATCGTCTCCGGGCTTGCGCGCGGCATCGACGCCGTAGCGCACGAAAGCGCGATAGAGGCCGGACTTGCGACCGTGGCAGTGCTTGCCTGTGGACTCGACACCACCTACCCCCCCGAACACGGCCCCCTGAGAGAGCGCATCCTTGCATCTGGCGGGCTCGTCATAAGCGCATACAACAACGGCGCCACCATCCATCCCGGCAACTTCATCGAACGCAACCGCCTGATCGCGGGCTGGTCAAACGCCACCTGGGTCGTAGAAGCGCCGGAACGCTCCGGCGCGCTGAACACCGCCTGCTGGGCGCGCAGCAACAACCGCCGCACCTTTGCAACACCATGCTTTCCGGGCGACATTCACATGGCCGGCAATCAAAAACTCATAGACAAAGAACACGCCGAACCGGTGTGGGGTCCCGGCAGCCTCGGCGTGGAATGGATGGAACTCATCAGCCACGAAGCGCGTACCAACCACGAAGCGCGCATCACAACGCCGGGAAAATCCGCGCCCGCGGACAAATACGGCGCCTTCATCGATCACATCGCAGAGCAGACACGGCAATGCGGCGGCACAACGGCCGAAGAGCTGGTGGACTGGGCCACCGCACTCGGCTGGATGCCTCCCGAGATGTTCGAAGCACTGCAAAAGGCCGTCGATCTCGGCATAATAACGGAGCAAGGAGGTCTCCTCTTGAAAAAACCGGCATAATCCTGAATAGTACATTATATATGATTAAGAAGGCCCTGGTCATCGTCGAGTCGCCATCAAAAGCAAAAACCATCCAGAAATACCTCGGACGCGAATATATCGTCAAAGCCAGCGTCGGGCATATAAAAGACCTGCCCAAAAGCAAGCTTGGGGTCGATCCGGCCAAGAACTTCAAGGTGGACTACCAGATCATCCCTTCAAAAGTTAAAATCATTGAAGAACTCAAAAAAGCCGCCGGCCTGGTCCCGGACCTCTATCTTGCAACCGACCCTGACCGCGAAGGCGAAGCCATTGCCTGGCACATAAGCGAGGAACTCAAGGCGCGCGGGAAAAAATTCCACCGCATACTTTTTAATTCGATCACAAAAAACGCCGTGGTCGAGGCAATGAAACACCCGCAGCAGCTTGACGAACACAAATACCATGCCCAGCAGGCGCGCCGCGTGCTCGACAGGCTTGTGGGCTATAAAATCAGCCCCCTGCTCTGGGACAAGGTAAGGCGCGGGCTTTCGGCCGGACGCGTGCAGTCGGTGGCGGTCAGGATGATTGTAGAACGCGAAGCCGAGGTGAAAGCCTTCAAACCGGAGGAATACTGGGAGATCGAAGCCGTATTCAACCAGAGCGGCACGGACTTCACGGCCAAGCTGGCCAAGATTAACGGCAAGGAACCCGAGATAAGCGACAAGGCCGCGGCCGAAGCACTTGTGGGCGCGCTCAATAAATGCAGCTACAAGATCGCTTCGATCGAACAGAAAGAGCGCACGCGCAAGGCATTTGCGCCATTCATCACGAGCCGTTTGCAGCAGGACGCCGCGCGCAAGCTCGGCTTCAGCGCCAAGAAAACCATGACGCTCGCGCAGTCGCTTTACGAAGGCGTTGACCTCGGCGATATGGGCCTGCACGGTCTCATAACCTACATGAGAACGGACTCGGTACGCATCGATCCGACGGCAATACAGGCCGTTCGCGAGCACATCTCCGCCGTATATGGCAGGGAGTATCTGCCGGACGAGCCGAATGTTTTCAAATCCCGCAAATCCGCGCAGGACGCGCACGAGGCCATCCGTCCCACCTCCCTTGATTTTGCGCCGGACAAAATCAAGGATTTTCTCGACAAGGACGCCTTCCGCCTCTACCAGCTCATCTGGAACCGTTTTGTGGCCTCGCAGATGAACCCGGCCGTTTACGACCAGACCACCATTGACGTCACGACCCGCGACGAAAAGGACCGGGACTTCATCTTCCGCGCCACCGGTTCGGTCATGAAATTTCCAGGCTTCACGGCCGTCTATGGAATGAGCGAACAGGACGAAGAAGAAGAAAGCGACCGCGCGCTTGCGATACCGAAGGATCTCAAAGAAGGTTCGACCGTCAATGCCGGCCCCTTCGATCCTTCGCAGCACTTCACGCAGCCCCCTCCGCGCTACACCGACGCCTCGCTCATCCATGACCTTGAAGAAAACGGCATCGGGCGGCCGTCCACCTACGCCTCGATCCTGTCAAACATCCTCGATCGCGAGTATGTCGAGAAACGCGAGAACCGCTACTACCCGAGCGAGCTTGGAGTGGTGGTAAACGAACTGCTGGTGGCGTCATTCCCCGACATCCTCAACGCCGAATTCACCGCCGACATGGAAAACCAGCTCGACGACATCGAAGAGGGAAAAGTGGAGTGGAAGAAGATCCTCGGCGACTTCTGGAAACCGTTTGAAAAAATCCTTGAAAAAGCCAAGGAGCAGATGAAAAACGTCAAGCGCCAGGAAGTGCGCACCAACCTCAATTGCGAGCGTTGCTCGCATACCATGGTCATCAAGTGGGGACGCACCGGCTCATTCCTCGCCTGCTCCAATTTTCCGGACTGCAAGAACACGCAGGACTTCAAAAAGGACGACCAGGGCAACATCGTGATCGTTCCCAAGGAAGTCACCAACAAGAAGTGCGAAAAATGCGGCAGCGCGATGGTCGTCAAGACCGGCAAATTCGGAAAATTCCTGGCCTGCAACGACTATCCCAACTGCAAGTTCACGATGCCGGTCAGCCTGGAAATCGCCTGTCCCGACTGCCAGGTGGGCGAAATAGTGCAAAAGCAGTCGCGCTTCCAGCGGGTGTTTTACAGTTGCAAGCGCTGGCCGGACTGCAAATTCGCCGTCTGGTACAAGCCCCTTCGCAAACCCTGCCCCAAGTGCGGCGCGCCCATACTGCTCGAAAAACTGACAAAGCGGCAGGGCCTGCTGCACGTTTGTTATAAAAAAGAATGCGGGTACATTGAAACGGTCGAGCAAGTGCCCGCCAAGGAAGATGCGCCCGCGGCCGGACCCGCGGCCGGAGCGGCAACGGCCAGGTAGAATCGGGCAGCAGGCTTATCTGCCCGGCGACCCGATGAAGCCCACGGCCCATTCACGCACTTCAATGCCGTCCTTGTTTGCGGGACGGCGGGTGGAAGCGGGGGGCTGGCCGTCTTTTGCGGTCCAGGAGGATTTTGGCATTTCAAGAAACTTCCTGCCCATGCCGCTGAACCGTCTCGCCTCCTCGGTAATGATCATGAAGGCCATCCGCAGCAGCTTGTCGGGCCTGGGTTCGATCTGTAGCGTTGCAATACTGTCAAGCTCTCTGCTCCCCTGCGGAAACACGCAATAGCTCTCCGAGGGCGGAAGCTTGACGTTCCAGTAGGTTTTGAAATCCGTGATTTCGCCGGGCCTGAATCCGCCCTGTTTCATCAGTGTTGCGATTCTTTCGATCACGGTTTCGCGGGTCGAGCAGAATCCGGCCGTATCCTGCAATCTGGACTCGTCACAGCGGAAATCATAGAAAAAATAATCATGGGTTTCCCTGTCACTGACTTTTATTTTTCCGTTTTCAAGCACGGTGCCCTGCCAGCCCTTTGTCCCATGAGCCGGCACCGCGACAAGCCAGTTGCTCCCGGGCGGCATTTTGACCGACACCTTGAAGGTTGTGCCGGCTTTTCCGCTGACGTAAAGATTTGGCTTGCCCATGAAACCGCCGCCGCCCCTTGGATAGGATTCACCGGCCATGCCGGCCCCCGACCATGCCCCCGGGTATGAAAAATTAGAGTAGGACATCGCACCATATCCGCCCCACCACGGGTAGTAGCTCGGAAAGAATGAAGGCATCGAATAATAGCCCATCGAGCTGTAAAACGGCATATCGTAAAAATTGGAAGACGGGCCGCAATAGGGACAGTACGTTTGGGCGCTTGAGGGCAGCGAACCTGCAAATGCCGCAAAAGCCGCCAGCACGGTGATGATATGATTATTCATTGCATGCCTCCTGCAGGAGCGCGCTCCTTGCGAACAAGATCCAGCATGATTTCTTTTGTCTTGTTTGCCGAAACATCAACCGGCTTTTCGACAAAACAACCCGATTCACCCGTGACCACGAGATTGTACCGGCCCGGAAGCGTGTGAAATTCGAAAGTGCCGTTCGGAGAAACATCGGCCTGGTATAAAAGGGTTCTTCCTTTTGAAAGCCACGCCACACAGGCTGCTTTGGCGCATTCGCCTGACGCTGAAAGCGTGACAAGAATTGTGGACGCCCCTGATGTTGCCGCATCCGGTGCCGCTGATGCGTTTGCTGCGTTTGCGACCACCGCCGCAAGCAGCAAGACAAGACAGATAATATGGTATTTCATCGGCCATTCCTCCTCTGACAATATTTTCGTAACAATTACGGAATTTATTTAGGGTTTTCCTTTCCCCGCGATTATGACCCCTTAATATTTTTCAAGGTAACAAGCCGGAGCGGGGATGAGATTGCGCCTGAAGAGGCTGGGTATTGATCTTAACGTTATAAACGGTTACAATCTAAGTGTTATGAACGTTAACGAAAGAAATGCCTTATTTCTCAAGGGCATAACGGATACAAGAGATCTTTTTCCAAAGCTTGAATCACTGTCCGCGGTTACTGTGGTTTTTGATATGGATTTTGGGTTATCCAGCATCCCGACTGAGCCAGGCATAATGATGCTGCGCGGCGGCAGACAGCTGGGCAAAAGCACGTGGATGGAGCAACAAATAAAAAGTGCGCTGAAGGCGCATGGAGCGGGAGCTGCGCTCTTTATCAACGGTGACGAGCTTGATGGAGTTGAATCACTATATCAAAAAATCCGGGATTGTTGTTCGCTGTTTCCGGTGTCTGTAAAAAACCGGCGACTTTTTATTGACGAGATTACGTCTGTGTCGGGCTGGGAAAAAGCATTAAAACGGGCTGCGGACGAGGGAATTGTCAAGAATGTGCTTGTTATTACAACCGGCTCAAAATCCACTGATCTGAGGAGGGGGACGGAGAGACTGCCCGGCAGGAAAGGGAAGTTGTCCCGGACGGCATACAGGTTTCTCCCGGTTGGCTTTGCGGAATTCGAGCGCAAGACGAAAGAACATTTCAAGGAAGAAGATACGATCCTCGCATATATTCTTACAGGCGGATCGCCGGTTGCAATCAACGAGTTGATTGAACACGGGTTTATTCCGGAATATGTGGTTGAGCTTGCGCGGGATTGGATTTTTGGTGAAACGCAGTTCCAAAACAGATCAATTGAGCTTCAGAAAAGATTCATCCAACTGCTCTTTAAGCATGGCGGTTTGCCGCTCAGTCAGAGCAGTATTGCACGTGAGACCGGCATGGCCAACAATACGGTTGCACACGGATATGCCGAGGTTCTCAAGGATCTTGGCTGTATTTCAGAGAGCATCCCGCTCGAAGCCAATCATCTGCGGTCGGTATCCAGAAAAGCGTCAAAATTCCACGTGATATTTCCGCTCATGATTGCCGCCTTTCATCCCTCCCGGCCAAGATCCATTGAAAATATGAAGAAAATCTGGGAAGTCGAAAAAGGCAAGCTGGCCGAATGGCTGGTTGCAGGCAAGCTTTGGCGCGAAAGTGCAATTGCGGGTGATGATGCGCCGGAAAACCAGTATTATTGGAAAAACAAGAACCATGAGATTGATTTTATAACGTATTCATCCAGCAGTTCCGGAAGGCCGGAATTTATTGAAGTTAAAGCAGGCAAGAGTGATGCCGCAGAATTTTTGTGGTTCCGCGATGTTTTTCCTGAACAAAAATTAAAAATAATTTCTGAATCAGAATATGAAAACGCATTCAGCAGCTCAGAGAGCCTTGTGACACTGCTAAGATCAAAAACCCGATAGGGCGTTAAGATCGGTTTCCTTGATCTGGATGACGGTTGAGTTGCCTTTTTCCAGTTCGTCAAAAATGCGCATCTCCTCGGGCACCCATACGTCGGCTTTTTTTGAAGCACTGAATTTTTTGTTCCACTTTGGATAATGCATTGTGCGCATGAGAGCGGCTCGGGATGCCTTTCGACTATTCATAGCTTATGAACCGTTAGTCATATTTTTCCAACCATATATAACGGCAGCGCCATCGCACCACTCGCATTGTGATGTCTTCCCGGAATCAACTTGTAAGCTTTTTGCGGATGAAATTCCCTGATAAAATATTCCAGGCTTTTTGACTTTAGCGACTTCATGGATGATTTCACTTCAACCGGAACCACACCTCCATCATCACTGCACAACAGGAATTCGACTTCTGCAGCATCGAGTTTGCTGTTTTTTCTGTACGAAAACAAATCGTATTTGTGCGCAAGTTGAGTGGCCACAAAATTTTCAGCAAGATACCCCTTGTAAGAACCAAGATTTTTCAGAAGTGAATCAGCCGGGATGCCAAGCACCGCATTCAAGAGGCCTGCATCAAAATAATAACACTTGAATATATTCCTCTCCTCGATCTTTTCATGAACCCTGCGCGACAGGTCATTCCTGCTCACAATAAATGACCGGAGGATCAATCCAGCTTGCTCCAGATAATCAAACGCAAAGTGAAACAGGCTGTAATTGGCATTTTTTCCAAGCTCCGTGTACATGAACCTCCTGACCGTATCGTCATGCACTCTTTCCAGCTGATAAGGGATGCTGCTGAACAGTTTGTCGATTTTTTTCACGTGCTGGGATTTGCCGTATTTCTGGAAATCACCAGAATACTGTTTGACCAGCGTTTTCTGTTTGCTTCTGATGCGCTCCCTGACGCCTGCGTTTCCATGCGAATCCTTGAAAAATGCCACCAACTCAGGAAGCCCGCCCGTAAAAAAATATTCATTCATCCTGGCAACCAGTTTGTCATGCAACGTAGAAGTTACTTCAAAATTATTTACCTGGAGTTCTTCGTACCTCGCATGAACTTCAGAATCGATGTTTTCAAGAAATTCTTCAAACGAGAGCGGCTTCAAAACCATTTCGTCCACACAACCCACAGGAAGGTTGCTCATTTTATTGTTTTTCGAAAAAAGCTGCAGATAACTTCCGCTCGCAACAACAAGCAATCCAGGATATTCCTCTTTGAAAGACTTGAGGCTGGAATAGGCTTCGGGGCATTCCTGGATTTCGTCGATAAAAATTGAATCCACACCAGGATCAAAACCATCAATGGACAACAAGTCCTCAAGCTCCCTGATTATTTTTTTCGCTTCTCCGTTTTCCTGGAAAATCCTTTTGAATTTATTGTTTCTGTCATTCCAGAAATTCACCTTCATCACTTGTCTGGAATTTTTCGATAAAAACTCACTGAGGATTGTGGTCTTACCCACCTGTCTTGATCCAACAAGCAATAATGGTGACCTTAGCTTTGAGTTTTTCCAACCAATTAATTTACCTAGCATTTTTCGTTTTAGGATGCTCATATTATAATAATTATACCGGTATTTTTATTTGTTCGTCAATATATATACCGGTACAATTTCAATGTTTCATGGGATTCTTATCAAGATGTTTTTCAAAGACACGGACAATCTTCCGCACATTCATGCAGATTACCAAGGGCAGGTCGCCTGTTACTCTCTCTGCTCCATCTTGTAGAGGTCGTTGAGGTAATTTAAATAACCAGAGTATTTTAGTTTAAATGATGATCAAAATGGGGTTTGTTTTTGCGGATACGACTGGATTAAGATATAATAATTTTAAATAAAACAACAACATATAAAAATATTGCATAAATTTATAAAGTGGTATATAAGACTCCAGTATTTGAATAAAAAATTGGAGGTTTTCAATGAAAAAATATTTAGTATTGTTTATTGTTTTGGTTTCCATCTGTGCCACAGCATTTGCAGATTCTAAGGCTTTTAAAAATAAAATTGCTGAATTGAATATTCCGCAAATCGGATACACGATTTATATGCGATATCCTTTAATTGGATATGAATCGAATGAGAATAACTCGGTATTTAAAAAAGTCGAAAAATCTTACGAAAATGTAAATAGTGATGAACTTTTTACAGCTGTTCGAGTGATGGGCGCCATAAATTACTGTGCGTATGAAGGCAAAGTTAAGATAAAAGAAACAGCAGCTTCCATCATTTGTCATGGAAAGCCGGCCACAGAGCTTCTTCATTCTATTCGTAATAGTATTAAAAGTGATGTGGCAAATTATTTATCAAATACTTATGGAATGACTCCTACATATGGTGTGCTGAATAACAGTGACGATAACAGATTGCTCGGACTTGTGGGCATTAATATGGTTCGTTGTTATAAGGGATTCTGGCGCAATACCTGTCAGATCGATTATATAACAATTTTCATGTCATCTTTTTGATTTTGCAGCGCAATATTGCAATAACGGCTTATGGCTTGTACTCCCTCGCAAGCGCGTGCTTGCGCCCGTGCCGGTCCAGTGCAAGATCAATCAGGCGCGTGAGCAGCTCCGCATACGGCACGCCGGTCGCCTCCCACAGCTTTGGATACATGCTGATGCTCGTAAAGCCGGGAATCGTATTTATCTCGTTGAAAAAAAATCCACCCGTATCCTTGTCGAGAAACATGTCGATCCGCGCCATGCCTTCGCACTCAAGCGCCGTGAAGACGGCGCCACCCAGCTCGCGCGCGCGCGCCATCTGCTTTTCATCAAGATTCGCGGGGATCATGAGCTTCGCGCCGTTTTCGTCAAGATACTTGGCCTCATACGAATAAAACTCGTGCGTCGGCACGACTTCGCCCGCGACGGTCACCAGCGGCGCGCCGGAAGCGTCGGGGTTTTCGAGCACGGCAACCTCGATTTCCCGCGCATTGACCGCTTTTTCGACAAGTACCTTGAGGTCGTATTTAAAGGCATCCTTGAGCGCGGCATCGAGCGCGCCCTCTTCCTTGACCTTGTGCACGCCTACGCTTGAACCCATGTTCGACGGCTTTACAAAAACCGGAAACCCGGTTTCCTTTTTGATCCGTGCCACCACGGCCGCGCGGTCGCGCGACCAGGCGGCCGGCCTGACCGCCACATACGGGACAATCGGAAGCCCCGCGTCGCGGGCAAGGCGTTTGGATACTTCCTTGTCCATTCCCACGGCGCTTGCCAGCACCGCGCACCCCACGTACGGAACATCCGCCAGCTCCAAAAGCCCCTGCACGGTGCCGTCCTCGCAAAGCGGGCCGTGCATCACCGGAAACACGACGTCGAACTTCTGTGCCTTGCCAAAATTCGCCACGCCGTTAACCGGAATAAGCGATCCCTCATGCCCGTCCGAACTGGGCGAAAGCACCACGGGCGGCGCGTCCTTGAACACCGGCAGCGTCTTGCCCGGATCCTGAAGAAGCTTGATGTCGTTCAAAAGCCAGCGGCCGCCCTTGTCGATCGCAATGGGTATGATTTCATAGCGGGATTTATCAAGATTGCGGATCACCGATGCCGCCGACTGGAGCGAGATCTCGTGTTCGCCTGATCTGCCGCCGTAAAGAACGGCTACACGTATTTTTTTTGTTGATGTCATATTTAACAACTTTAGCATCACTTTGGTTGATTGATAATGAAAAGCTCACTAAGATCAAGGAATGATGGTTCTCGCTCTGGCAATCGTGCTGCTCATAAATCCGAGCGCATTTGCATGGAACAACCACCATGGGATTACGCTTCGCATTATCCGGGCAATGCCAAAGACTTCCTTTGAACGGCTTGACCGTCTTGCCAGACAGGCGGGGTTCCCCGGCGCCAGCGCTCTTGCGGGCCCCGCCGTGGACGAGCCCGATGGCGGCATGGACCAGAATCTTGACGCGAGCCTTGATCCGCCCGGCGACCGCAAATACATGGGCGGCGAAAAGGGGCCGAACAGCCAGGGTTTCAGGCACATGTATTTTGCCGGCTGGCAGATCCAAAGCCCGCTGGTCACGTTCCAGTTCCCCCCGCGCGCACTCGGGCAGGCTCCGCTTCGGGTGCAGAAAACCGCAGAGCTGGCAAAAAAGCTGCTGCAAAAACCGGCCACTTTCGGCGAAGGCATGAAACAGCTCTCGTGGGCGCTCCATTATCTTGAGGATCTTGGCAATCCATACCACTCATCGCAAATCCCGACGCTCAGGATGGTGCCATGGCAGGCGCTCTGGACCTGGCCGCCGCAAAAAGCGTTCGAAGACCTCGTGAGCCAATCCTCGCGCGTGATCTCCAACTACCACCGCGCCTTCGAAAACTACATTGAAGTCAGGATGAACTACGCCTTCACCGAGCTGCCGGACTGTTTGAAACACCCCACGCGACATTCAAAAACCGCCGCCGCCTATACCGGCGGGCTCCCGCAGGAGCTTGCGCTCAGGCTGAATTCGGACTCGCGCGCCCTCGCCCCCGCCCTTGGCAGGGCGTCGATCAATCTTTTCGGCGAGTGGCTCAAACTCCGCGATATTGATCTGGCCGAGGGCCGGGGTAAAATCAATTACGAGGATCTTGCCCGCCGCCCGGATCTGAATTCCCAGCGCATGGACCTTGAAAAAACCGCCTGCATCGCACTCGCAAATACCTCGGCCGCGTCGGTCAGGCTGATATTGTGGGCGTTTGAAGAATGAAAATCACCTTCCTTGCCAGACTTGCGACGGCACTGCTCATTGCGGGTATTTCGAGCGCGATCGCGCGGCCGCCACTTGTCAATTGCCCGCGGGCAGTTCTCGATGTTGTAAAAAAACCGGCCGCACAGGATTTTTCATACGTACCCAAAATCGCGCCGATCAACGTCGCCGGAGCCATTATAGAACCCCAGTCGTTTGCAAAAAAACTTCCGGGCCTGCTTGAAGAGTTGGCCGCAATTGAAGCAGACCTTCCGGACATGAATGTTTTTATTTCCGCATTCCATGCCAGCAAAGGCGGATATCCGGCAGCGGGCGATATCATCGCTTTCACTTTTGGGAGAAGAACCGCCATGGCCGGCAGGCTCCAAAAACTGGCGGACAAATACAAAGCACACCCCAACTTAAACGCATACTTCGTCTCGCTTGAAACAAGGATCAGGCCATCAGACGACGTAATTCATCATGCCTTCAGGAATATTTCGCAGGTGCTGTCAAAGCGCGGCAATGCGGCATTCACAAACAGGGTCGAAATCGAACGGATGGCGAGATTCTGCGGTGTTTATAAATCTTCTTTTGCCGAACTGGAGGCATTTGCAAGGCTTGACGGGGCGCATTCGTTTGCGGTCAGATTCCACGAAAAGCCCCAGTTCACATATTCCAGTCTGATAACACAAAAAATCACTGCCGCGCTCAAACGGGAGCTGGACGACCTGGATCCGGTAAAACTCAGGATGCTGCAATACCGGTATCCGTTGTTTTTTTCAAACATGCGCATTCGAATATTGATCCACAGCGACCCCGGACTGGCGCACAAAAGTACCGCCGCGGAGATCCAGCAAGCCATCACGAAATGGGTGAAATCGCACGAAATCGACGTCATACGCAATCTTCCCGGCGGCAAAACGGCCTGGGTCGAAGTCAAATACTACGAGCACGTAATCACCAGGGAAAGCCTCCTTAGCGGAAAAGACATGGAAGCCCTCAAACAAGCCCGCAAGAAAAAGGAACTGCGCAGGTTTTTGGGGCTTGAGAACGAAGTCGAACTTGAATTTTTTCCGGTGCGCGGAATCACCGGAGACGCGGCGGCGGAGCTGGCAAAACACGGCGTAAAAATAAATCCGGCGGCGATAATCAAACCCTCAAAACCGCAGGGGCATCTTCAGCTGTTGCCGCGCCCGTACCGGATCGCAGCGCCGCTTTTCATTCCACCGGGTCTCCGTGCCGCCTGATCCCGAGTTCCTTGATCTTGATCTGAAGGCCCTTGCGCGAAAGACCGAGCTTGTCGGCGGCGCGCGTGACATTGCCGCCGGTTTCCTCAAGCGCCTTTTCAATGAGGCCGCGCTCCACGGTCTGCGTATTGCGGCGCACGATGTCCTTGAACGAAGCACTTGACCCGTCACCAGGCAAAGCGCCAGCGGCCGTATCCGGAGCGACAACCAGGGGCGCGATGTCCTCGGGCAGGTCCGACGGCAGAAGCACCGTGCCGTCAGCCATCAGGATCATCCGCTCGATCACATTTTCGAGCTGGCGTATATTGCCCGGCCACATGAAACCCTTGAGCGCCTCCATGGCGGCGGGCTCGATGCCGGTGATTTTTTTTCCGAGTTTGGTATTGAACTGCTGGATGAAGAAATTGACGAGAAGCTCGATGTCGTCCTTGCGGTCCCTGAGCGGCGGAAGCTTTATCGGCACGACATTCAACCGGTAAAAAAGATCCTCGCGGAATTTTCCGGCCTTGACCTCGGCCTCAAGGTCCTTGTTGGTGGCAGCGATTATGCGCACATCGACCCTGGTGGTGTTGATGCCGCCCACGCGCTCGAACTCCTGCTCCTGCAACGCCCTGAGCAGTTTTACCTGCATCTCGACCGGCATCTCGCCCACTTCGTCCAAAAAAAGCGTGCCCTCATGCGCAAGCTCGAAGCGCCCGGGCTTTGAAGAAACCGCGCCCGTAAACGCCCCGCGCTCATAGCCGAAAAGCTCGCTCTCGATCAGTGTTGCGGGAATGGCCGAGCAATTGACCTTGATGAAGGGCTTTTTGGCGCGAAGGGAGTTGCCATGGATTTCCTGCGCAACGAGTTCCTTGCCCGTGCCGCTCTCGCCCCAAACAAGCACGGTCGACGGCGACGGGGCTATTTTTGCGATTATCTTGAAAACATCCTGCATCAGCTGGCTCGCGCCGATCATGGACGATATCTGCTGCTGCGGCAGCACGGCGACGGGCTCCTTCTCGCCCTGCCGGCGCGTACGCACCGCCTTGCGCACGACATTGAGGAGTTCGGACTGCTCGAACGGTTTTGTGATGAAATCAAACGCACCCAGCTTGAGCGCGGCCACCGCCGATTCAACCGAGCCATGCGCGGTGATCACCACCACCGGAAGCCCGGCATGGTTTTTCTGGCAATGCGTGAGCACATCCATGCCGCTCCGGCCCGGCATGTATAGATCCGTCACCACGACATCCACATCCTCGCCGCCGTCCATCGCCTCAAGCGCCTTGGTGCTGTCGTTATAAACAATAGCCTCAAACCCCGCCTTCTCAAGCATTGCCTGGATGACAAGAGTAATATTCTTTTCGTCATCAATGACCATCACGCTGCCGGCCAAAAATCCTCCTTACGCGCCCGAATGTACCCCATTACCGCTTTGCTGGCTACCGGGGGCTTCGGGCAGCACGATTGAAAACCTTGTAAACCGCCCCTCCTCGCTTGCAAGCTCGATCCTGCCCTTGTGCGCTTCGATTATCTTCTGGCAGATCGGAAGCCCGAGCCCCGTGCCCTCGGGGGAAGTAGTAAAGAACGGAATGAATATCTTCTCCAGGTTCTCCTTTTTTATTCCGCAGCCGTTGTCCTCGACCGAAACAACAACCTCCCCGCCCGCGACATCAACCGAAACCTTTATATAGCCTTTGAGTTTTTCCTTGAGCGCCTTTTCGCTGTTGCGGATGATATTGAGAACAACCTGCCTGATCCTTTCGGGGGACGCCACGACTTCAAGCGGCTCCTTGGACGGCGTAAACTCAAGCACCACGCCCTCGCGCATGCCCGGACGGAGTATCTCGACCGTGCGCGCGACCAGATCGTTCAGATCGACGTTTTTGTACTCGGCGGCCTGCGGTTTTGAATAGTCCAGAAACTGCGTGACCACCTTGTTGAGCCGGTCGGCCTCCTCGATGATGACCTTCAAAAACCGGCTCTCGGGCCGGTCGGCCGACGGATCCAGAAACTGCGCGGCCCCCTTGATCGCGCCAAGCGGGTTGCGGATCTCGTGCGCCAGACCCGCCGACATCTCGCCAAGCTCGGCGAGCCGGTCTTTCTCGCGCTGCCGCACATAAACTTCCATGTTGCGCAGCGTGTGGCCCGCAAGCTCGAAGTACGGATACACCGCATGCAAAAGCCCCCAGTTGCCGCCCCACGGCTCCGGCGGCGAAGGCGCATGGACGGTGACAAATCCCAAAATCCTTCCTGAATCAAAAAGCGGAATCAACAGATTGCATTCAAGCGCCTTGAGGCCGTGGATGAGGCGCCCCAGAAAATCCTTCTGCACGCGGCTGGCGGAGCGGTCGATCTCGTTCTCGATGAACTGTTCGAGAAGCACCGGAAGCTCACCCTGCCGGCGCATGCGCTCGCACTGCGCCAGAAGCACGTTGTCCGCCAGGATCTCGCGAAGCGGTGGCTGGGCAATACCGCTTGCCGGCTGCTCCTGCGGCTCGTGCCCCACGGCGCGCACGCGGCGGAACTTCGTACCGTCGCTCCTGAGGACAAAAAGCGCCGCCCGCCCGGGCTGGAGCGTCTGTTCGACGGTGACGAGGATCGACTGGAAAAGCACCGGCGCGTCTACAATGCCGGTGAGCTTGCGCTGGGCTTCCTCAAGAAACTGCTCGAGCATCTGCTGCTTTTGCGTGAGCAGCCGGCGCGTGAAATAGCCGACGAGCTTGCGGAGCGGCTCAAGCAGCATCAGGATCAGAAACGACGCGATGAACGAATTGAGAAAAAACAGGCTCGGGCTGTCCTGTATCCAGGCGACAAGAAGCGAATAGACGAACGTCAGCGTGAGCGCCACCGCGATAAGGACCAGGAAGCGCGAAAACAGGGCTCCGAAGTTGAGCAGCCGCTGCTGTGAGATGGCCTGTGAAATAAAAAACAGGAAACCGGCAAGACCGAGATTGCCAAGCGAAGGGAGGAGCCGGCCCGTCCACGGCACATGATCCATGACGGAAAATACCAGCACCAGCAGCCCGCCCGCATAAACCAGGTCGCGCTTGCCGAACCCCACCGTCGAAAGCCGCGCGATGCGCTTGCCGGCGCGCCGGTGGCGCACGTCGATCAGCATGAGTTCAAAAATCTGCGCCATGATGAAGCCGGGAGCGAAATAAATGATATTCAGGATCCACGCATACGATTCCATCCTGAAAAAAAGCGCCGCCGTCAGCGGAACGGCCACGACAAAGCTCACGTCAAGAAGGCGTCGGCTGAATTTGTCGTCCTGAAGCCTGATAAGGACCCGGATGAACCACAGCACTGCCGGAGCCAGCCAGACATTGAATATAAGATGAAGGCGGTAGAACCCCGAGGCGGGCCAGATTATTTCAAGAAAAAACATGAGCGCCCAGAAAGATATCAGCGTGCAAGTCACCGCAAACGCGATAAAAAGTTTGTTCTTGACGTTGCGCGCTAAAACAGAAAATCCAAGGGCGAAACTTACAACAGCCACTAATAATGATGATTGACCGAGAATATCCATGTGACGTCCGTTCTTATACCCTTAAGAAAGTTGCCAGTCATTCCGATATTTTCATTGTATGGGAACCCCCCAAGACGCTGGAGACAGGTGGTATCAGGTAAATCCGGTTGAAGTAATTGTTTTTATTCTGGTTCTCGCGGTCTGCATGCATTCGGTATACAATCTTTTTTATGACCGTCAGGGGCTGCAATCCACGTCGCTTTCGCCCATGTCGGCCAACCCGGTGAGCGAAGGCCGCACGCCGGCATCAACCGTTCAATCCTTTGTAAATCTCGATCTTGGCTGCGATCCGTCCGTAACCCGCGACACTCAAGCCGTCAAAATGCGCATTCTCGGCGCGATGTGCGGTCCCGGTTCGATAATGGCCGAGGGCGTAAAACCGCTTAAGACAAAAATCGTGAACCAGGCAAACCGTTTTGAAGCGACGATCTTCACGGACATGAGCGCCGGTAAATATTCAACCGACTACATCCCCCTCAGCCCCGGGCAGAACCAGATCACGATCGAATTTGCCTATCCCGGCGACCGCGCCTTTGCGCAGAATCTGATTGTCAACAAAACGCAGTAGCCGCGCGTGGTAAACGTAATAAAAACAATTATTCCGGCTTTGGCGCTTCTCCTGCCCGCTTGGAATATCCATGCCTCAAATTGCCCGGAGCAGTTAAGCGGCGTCCTTCACAAAAACAACCTGCAATCACTGCAGGACAACATCTGGCGGCTCCAGCACTCGGGCGATCACGAACTTGCCGCGCGACGCGCAGAACTTCTGGCCCGCGCGCTCGGAGAAGGCGCTCCGGTCAACGGCAGAACGGTTAAAATCCGTGAAGCCTCAACCGAGGTCTACAAAATTGACCTCGACAACGGCCTCAGCGGCGTTTTCAAGCCGGACATGCCTGACAACCCGATCTCTTTTTACAAACACGAAGTGGCCGCATGGATTGTCGATGGCCTGACCGGCACCGGCATCGTGCCAGTCACCGTAGCGCGCAAAATGATCATAAACGGCACTGAAAGAACGGGCTCGTTCCAGCTTTTTGTAAAAAACGACGGCACCGCGGCCGAGCTGATTGCGGGCGCTCGCACGAATTCCGAGACGCTTGTAAAACAGATTGAAAATTCCGCACAATACAAAAACATGCGGTTTCTTGACTGGCTCATAAGCAATCGCGACCGTCAGGGCAGGAATATTCTCGCCCGCACGGACCCGGACACGGGAATCACGCAACTTGCGGCGGCCATCGACCACAGCCTTTCCTTCGGCACCTCCGGGGCCTGGCGGCCGTTTTTCATAATGCCGGATCCACCGGTAATGCTCCGCCTGGGCGCCATCGGGGATGCCGAAATATTCCGCCGGCTTTCGCCGTGGCTTGAGCCCCAGAAAATCCAGGATCTGATAAAAAGAAAAAACTGGTTTCTTGCAAACTTCAAAAAGTCACCGGACGGCAAATCCCTGGCTCCCATCGACGACGCCGCCGCCGGGCGGGCCCGCCTGGATAAAGAGGCGGCCCAACTGATCAGCCCCGACTATCATAAAAACAGGCTCAAAGAATACATGCAGCGGATGGGCGTGTTCAGGTGGTGAGTTCGTGAGTGTGCGTACGGGGTGCGATAATGACTTGCTTCGGATGGATCGGTGGCACTTTTAATTACGGATAAATGGTTCCTTACTTGCGTTCGAGGATGTCAAAGCCCCCCAGTATCATTGCGTTCATGAGCAGGCTGGAAGCGGCAGTTTCAAACTGGGCCAAAAACGGAAGAACGGCTGGGGCCATGAGCCGGGGCTGTTTTCTGACCGGAGTAGTTTTTCTTGCGAGAATAAGAACAGAGCATGAGTAAGGATGACGACCCGAGGAGCAAGTCGCCCGGCAGGTGGCGCCCCTTCCTCAACCGTGAGTTCGACTCGCAGACAAAAAAATGTCGAGGGGCTGGAGCGCAAGAATCGTGTTAGAAACGAGTGGAGCTACATCAACGCCGATGCGGTTATTGTGGGATCGTCATTATCGCTCACCGGCCCAGTAGCTCCCCGCCGCAGTCCATTCAAATTTGCCGAAAATGGCCCAGTTTGACTATGCCGCTTCCAGAATATGCCGCGGTCCGGAGCCATCCAATGCCAAGATAATACCTAATCTAGGCCACAAATTCGTCATGTAACGTTCAATTTCGGCTCGAAAAAATACAACATAAGGGTCATTTTAGCCTTGTATTATAAGGCACTTGCGATACAATAAAACCATAACACCATGAAAAGACATATATTTTCTGAATTACAAAAATGGAAAGTCGAACCAGACAGAAAAGTGCTCCTGCTTCGCGGTGCGCGCCAGGTCGGCAAGACATATTTAATCAGAGAACTTGGAAAAACATTTGATCAATATCTTGAAGTAAATTTTGACGAACACCCGAAAGTGAAAACTTTTTTTGAAGCTTCTCTACTGAGTCTCGTATAATACAGTGACAATTTTTCTGATTATGGCATACTCCAGGTATGTCAAAAACTTATCGCCCGAGACGTGATCTGGATGGAATGAAGACTCGCC
>Ga0208375_1002249_pt1 | contig 18721 bp, 14 predicted proteins | sample RifOxyD1_FD_184038 | JGI IMG/M metagenome (GOLD analysis project Ga0208375, IMG submission 184038) | Soil microbial communities from Rifle, Colorado - Rifle Oxygen_injection D1 (SPAdes) | ecosystem: Environmental > Terrestrial > Deep subsurface > Rock core/Sediment | place: Rifle, Colorado... | reverse complement strand
AACAGAAACATTGGGAATAAATGTGGATAATCTAAAACAAGTACTAAAAAGATGCGGGGCAGGAAGCTCATTAATACTTGAAAAGCAAGAAAATCAATTAAAAATTCAAATACAGGACAGAATTAAGAGATCATTTAGTCTAAGCTTAATTGAAGTAGAATCTGAAGATAAACAGATACCTAATCTGGAATATAGCGCTAAGATAGAACTTAACTCAGTTGATTTTGTTGCATCAATAGAAGATTGTGCAGTTGTTGCAGATGCTTGTTCTTTTATTGTGAAGGATGATATATTCACTATCAAAGCTAAGTCCCTAAATTCTGCAATGTCTGAGTTTAGTGGTGATGAGGCAAAAATAGAAGCTGAAGAATGCAAAGCGAAATACAGTCTTGAGTACTTGCAAAAATTCATGAAAGGCGCAAAGCTTTGCAGTAAAACATTAATCCAATTTGCGGATGACCATCCATTAAGATTGGATTTCAAAACGGATTTTATGGAATTGTCTTTTATTCTTGCGCCAAGAGTTGAAACAGAAGAATGATTATCAGATATTATAACTCCAAATAATTTTATTTTTTTACAAAAGTGCTTCTTAGAAATATTTAAAAAAAGCTTTTCATTAGTATATGAATGTTAGTTTGTATAAAGAGAGGAGTATACATATGAATACACCTATGAATATTCATAGTAATTCTATATTGAATTTTATAAAAAAAGAGAAAGTAATCACCAGTTCTGAATTGTCAAAAAAACTTAAAATATCATGGAATACAGCAGAAAGACATTTGATGAATCTTGCTTTGGAAAGAAAAATTGAAAGGATCAAAAAAGAGGGGGTAAATCTATGGATATTAATAAAATAAAAGATTGTATTACATACTCAAAAGGTAAAAAAAATAAGGAGAATAAAAGAGGACAACTAACAATATTTATTATTATCGCGATTATGATTATTGCCTTATTAATTCTTTTTTTTGCATTGGGTGAAAATTTATTGCCTCAATCGGGAGTAAAACAACAAATATCTGAAAATCCTAATGGTTATTTAAATTTAAATTTAGAACCGATTATACAAGAAGTTTTGGAGAACATTTCTATGCAAGGAGGATATAATGCTCCAAACTTATCAAGAGAGATAGAAGGAAGGAGAATTGCATATTTATGCTACAATCAAAATTACTATTATTCTTGCATAAATCAGGAACCGGTTTTAATTCAACACCTTAAAGAAGAAATTAAAACTGCAATAGAAGATGACATCCAAAAAAACTTTCAAGATATGAGAGAAGAATTAGAAAAACAAAATTATGACGTCGAGCTTGGAACTTTGAATTATGATATAGAATTATCCCCAAATAGAGTAATAATTGATATTAATAGAGATATGAACCTAAGAAAAGGCGAGAGCATTATCAGCCATGAGAAATTTAAGATCATAGTTTCAAGCAGATTTTATGATTTGGCAATAGTTGCTCAGGAAATTATTAATCAAGAAGCAAGATTATGCAATTTTGAACAACAAGGATTTGCACTTTTTTATCCGGAATTTACCATCACTAAATTTAGAACAGGAGATTCTGATGTTATCTATACTATAAAACATAAAACAACAGAGGAGGAATTTAAATTTATTGTGAGAGGATGTGTAATACCTCCTGCGTTTTAATAGAATAAAAATAAAAGGAAAGATTAAAAAATAAAAATGAAACTTAATATAAGGTTTAACACAAATAACAAGAAACACCTTCAAGTTTTTTTAGAGTTATCAATATTAATAATAGGAATATTCTCATTTTCATATATTATTCATGAAACCCAAAACTTAGTTCCAACAAATTTATTCAATAAAAATAAATTAGATCAAAAAGTAGTACAAATTCCTTTTGAAGACGTTATCAATTTTTTTGATTTAATTCCAAGTATATCTGCTCAACAAGAAAATTCAAATACTCAAACACAAACAAGCTCATGGCAATCAAGTTCCACCTCTCAATTTGCAAATGTAAATAATGCCACAACAAATTATGCTGTTGCACAATATTCTACTAATACTTCTCTTTCAGGGTATCAGTTTGCTTGTTGCCATCAGACAAAAGAGGGGGCGATTTGCCAAGAAGTTCTTTCAACAAAACAAGAACAATGTGCCGTCCCTCTGATTCCAGGAAGATGCCAAGAGGTGCAATCATGCGAAATAGGATGCTGTATAGATAAACAAGAAGGACTTTGTTCTTCCAAATCTACTTATCAAGCATGCATTAATGATGGAGGAGAATGGAAAAAAGGAGAAGAATGTTTAATTCAAGAATGCCAAAAAGGTTGTTGTCTTCTTGGAGACAATGTTGAATTTGTTACAGAACAAAGATGTGATGTTCTTTCATTATTAGAAGGGTTTAGTCAAAGTTATTTTGAAGATTTAGAAAGAGAATGGCAATGCCTTGCATTAAAAGAAACTCAAGTTTATGGTGCTTGTGTTGTGGGAGAAGGGAGATGCAGTCAAGAATCAGAAACAAAATGTTCTGAAATAGGAGGAGATTTTTATGAAGACTTGCTTTGTTCTCATGAATCATTAAATACTTCATGTGAAAGACAATCATATATTAGTTGCATTGAAGGAGAAGATGAAATTTATTGGTTTGACTCTTGTGGAAATAAGGAGAATATTTATTCATCAGATAGGGAAACATCATGGGCAAATGGAAATAAATTAGATAAAAGTGAATCTTGCAATCCATTAGAAAGTAATGCTGGTTCTACAACTTGTGGAAATTGTAATTTATTTTTAAGCAGCACTTGTAGTGAAACTGCTTTAGGAGCAAGAAGCGTTAAAGACGGAGATTTTATATGCAAAGATTTAACATGCATGGATGAATATGGAAATAAAAGAGAAAATGGAGAATCATGGTGTGTTTATGATTCAGCAATAGGAGATGGAAAAGATACTGCAGGAAGCAGACATTGGAAAAGATATTGTGAAGATGGAGAAGTTAAGATTGAGCCATGTGCGGATTATAGAGGACAAATCTGTGTACAGAGTGAAATAAAAAATGATGAGGGGGATTCTATAAACACTGCCTCTTGTGTTGTTAATGAAGCACTAAAATGCATTATGGAATACAATCAAGGTGAAGAGGGACCTTCTCCTGAATGCACTGAAAATCCAGATTGTATTGTTAAAGAAATAGATGTTGACAAAGGGTTTAAATTTGATTTTTGCACATCAAAATATCCTAGAGGATTTGACCTTACTGAAGATTCAGAAAATGAAGAAAGTGCAAAACAAATTTGTGCTTTGGCCAATCAAGAATGCACAGTTATATATGAAAAAAAATTAGGATTTGGAGTTGGAGGAAGTGCAGCTCAATCTGCTGCAACAGGAAGTGATTGGGTTTGCGTTTTTAATTGTGACTGTGAAGAAGAAAAATTTGCAGAACAAATGAATGATTTATGCATTTCATTAGGAGATTGTGGAAGTTATATTAATTATAAAGGAGAAGGAACGGATAATATTAATGTTGAAAATTCTCCTGATGTTTCTTGGCAAGAATACACTCAGTATGCACAACCTGTAAAAGGACAATATGCGCAAGCAAAGAGTTTAGAATATACAGGAAAATTATTAGGTTGGAATATTGCAACTGAAGATGATTTTGAAAGAGAGGTAAGTATATTAGCAAAATCAGTTAAAACAGTTGGGACAATAAGTGGAGCCGGGGCTTGGATAATTAAAGGAAGCATGTTTATATTCCCTGGACTATTTGGTGTTGGAACAGTAAGTTCTACTGTTGCTGCTTCTGCTGCTGCTGAAGCTGCTGCAACAGGGGGTTTCGAAGCTGCTGGGATAGCTGCACAGGATCCGAGCATGCTTGCAACAACATTATCAGGAGTGGCAACTGTTGCGGGTTCATTAGCGTTAGGGGCCGCACTTGGAGGAATTATAGGAAAGATATTTGGATTGCAAGGAGATGCTGCAACAGCATTGATAGTTACAGGAGCAATAGGAGGATTGACTATTGGAGTAGGGGTGTTGGTTTCAGCAAAATTTTCTGCTTTTTGTGGACCATTTGCATGGCTTTGTTTTGTTATTTTGATTGTGATTTTATTGATTGTAGCTGCAGTACTCAAATTTTTAGGAATAGGAGATACTAAAGAAGTTATTGTTGAGTTTGAATGTCTTCCTTGGCAAGCTCCTCCAGGAGGAACAAATTGTGAAGCATGTAATGAAGATCCCTTAAAACCATGTACAGAATACAGATGTTCCAGCCTTGGACAATCTTGTGAATTGCTAAATGAAAATGAATTAAACCCTATTTGTGTTAATGTTAATTCTGGAGATAGAACTCCTCCAGTAATTTCTCCAGGAGATATTGCAACAGGGTTTAAATTTAACAATGAACAAAAAGACAGTGTTGAAGTGAGACAATTCGAAGGAGGTTGTATAAAGGAATTTACCTCTGTTTTATTTTCTTTAAAGACAGATGAATTTGCACAATGCAAGTTATCTTATGAAAGAGGAAAAGATTATGAGGAAATGTCTTATGGTTTTATTGAGAGAACTTCTTATTCAAGAAATCATACTACTTCATTTATAATGCCAAGCATTTCTGCCCTTGAATCAGAATTTAATATTACTATTGAAGGAGATTTAAGAGAACAAATTGGAAATCTTAATATGTATGTTAGATGTCAAGATTCAAACGGAAATCTTAATAATAAAGAATATGCTGTTAATTTTTGTATTGTATCTGGGCCAGATACTACTCCAGTTGAAATTGTAAAAACAAATCCAGTCAATGGAGCTGGCAAAATATTTAATCTGAACGAAGTGCCATTAACTATTTTTTTAAGTGAACCGGCTCAATGTAAATTTTCGAAAGAGGATAAATCTTATAATGAAATGGAAAATGGCTTTTTATGCAAAACAGGTTTACAAGAATCAACAATAAATGGCTGGCCATGCAATACCCTATTGCAAGGTTTAACTCAAGAAGTTAATAGTCAAGATACATTTTATATAAAATGCATAGACCAACCTTGGTTTGCAGATACAGACAAAGAAAATTTAAGAAATATTAATCAAGATTCATATATCTATACATTGAAAAATTCTCAATCTGAACTTTCTATTGATTCAATTTCACCTTCAGGAAATATAATAGAAGGATTTGAACCAATTGTAGTTAATATAGAAGCGAAAACATCTGGAGGGATTAATAATGGAGTTTCACAATGCAAATACAGTTTCACAAATAATAATGAAAATTTAATTAGTTTTTTGAATACTTTTTCTTCTACTCATAAACAAAAGTTTGATTTAATGACAGCAGGAGATTATATTCTTTATGTTACTTGTGAAGATGATGCGGGCAATAAAGCAGAATCAAAAACAATTTTTTCATTAAAATTGGATACGTCATCACCAGCCATTGTTAGAGTTTTTAATGAAGGAGGAAATTTAAAGATATTAACTGATGAAAAAGCAGAATGCACATATGATTTCTATACTTGTAATTTCAATATCAATAATGCGTCAAGCATGACCAATGCATTTTCATTAGAACACAAAGCTCCTTGGAATTTAGATAATACTTATCATATTAAATGCAGAGATATATGGGGGAATACTAATCTTGGCTGTGGCATTATAGTTAAGCCAAGCAAGATTTACTAACCATTAAGATTTTAAATCATGGTAACGTATAAAAAATAGGAAAAGAGGAACATGCACAAAGATAAAATATCTAATAAAAATAAAGTTTATTTTAATAAAAAAGGGCAAGTTACTATATTTATTATAATTGCTTTAGTAATCGTTATACTTGCTGTACTTGCTTATTTATTTGTTCCAAGAATAATAAAATCAATAAGAGGCTTGGAAGAAAATCCAAATCAATTTATTCAAGGATGTCTACAAGAAGAATTTGAAACAATAGTGGAAAAAATTTCCCTTCAGGGAGGCAGCTTAAATCCAGAGCATTATTACATGTACAATGATAGTTCCATAGAATATTTATGTTATACAAACCAATATTATCTTACTTGCGTAGTTCAACAACCATTATTAAAACAACATATAGAAAATGAAATTGCTATTGCGTTAAAAGACAAGATTGATTCTTGTTTTGAAAGTTTGGATGAAGAATTCACCTCTCAAGGTTACGAAGTAAGCTTAACAAAAGGAACTTATGATATAGAACTTCTTCCAAAAAGAATAATTGTGAAAACAAATTCTAATCTTGCATTAAATAAAGAAGCAACAGAAAGATTTGTTGCAATGCAGATTATTTTTAACAATAATCTTTATGAATTAACAAGTATAGCAAATAGTATTATTAATTCAGAAGCAACAATAGGAAGTGCCGAAACAACAGTTTATATGACTTATTATAAGGATTTGAAGGTCGAAAAATACAAACAATCGGATGGAACAACTATATACATATTAACTGATAGGAATACAGAAGATAAATTCCAATTTGCTTCAAGAAGTGTTGCCTGGCCTTCAGTGTATTAATAAAAAATTAAAGCCAAAAAAATAAATAAAAAACAAAAAATGGAAAATAAAGAGAGTGTGAAAAAAAGTAATATAAAGAAAGAACAAATCTTAATTAATAGAAATGAGTTAATTAGAAATAATGAAGGGTCAAATTTATTTTCAGTATTCATAATAGCCTTCTTATCTATGATGTTAGCTATTTTCTCAATTAATTTAGTTGTTGCTCAACAAGAATTTCAATTATCAACATCTTCTTGTTGCGAAAAAACAATAGAAGGGGCTTGGTGCCAAAATGCTCCCGAAGAACAATGTGATACCTCAAATGGTTTGAGAACAACTCCAAGCTCATGTGAAACAACATCTTATTGCAGAGTAGGTTATTGTTATGACAGCAGCGAAGGAACTTGTATTGATAAAACTCCTCAAAGAGTTTGCGATGAAAATGGGGGAGTATGGCTTGAATATGATGGAAGTGGAAATCCTCCTGCCCAATGCAGTTTAGGATGCTGTACTTTAGGGGATCAGGCTGCTTTTGTCACATCAGTTAGGTGTGGAAAATTATCCTCTTTATATGGATTAGAAACTGATTTTAGAACAGATATAATAAATGAGGCAGCATGTATTGCATCAGCAACATCTGATGTTAAAGGAGCATGTGTATTTGAAAAGAATTTTGTTAGAACTTGTGAATTTACAACAAAAAGAGATTGCCAAAATAGGGGTGCGATATTATCTGGAGATATAAACAAATCTAAAGTAGAATTTCACGAGAGTTTTTTATGTTCTGCTCCAGAATTAGAAACCAATTGTTATCCTACTGAAACTACACAATGTGTTGAGGGGAAGGAAGAAGTTTATTTTAAAGATAGTTGTGGAAATTTAGCAAATATTTATGATGCATCAAGAAGCGATGATGAAACTTACTGGACAAAAATCATATCCAAACCAGAATCTTGTAATCCTGATTCTGGAAATGCAAATTCAGCAACTTGCGGAAACTGTGATTATTTCTTAGGAAGCACGTGTAAGGAATATTCAAGAGCAAAAGATGCAAGAGTTCCAAAATTAGGAGATTATATTTGCAGAGATCTTTCTTGCAAATATGAAGGACAAAGATATGAACATGGAGAAACATGGTGTGCAAATTCTAAAGGAATAAATGAGAATCTTCCAGGAAGCAGATATTTTAGACTTGTTTGCTATAATGGAGATGTAACTGTTGAGCCATGTGCTGATGAAAGAAAAGAAGTTTGTTTACAAGGAGATGTTAATGGATTTTCATCAGCTGTTTGCAGTGCTAATAAGTGGCAAAATTGTTATGCACAAACAACAGAACTTGATTGTTTAAATACAGATAAAAGAGATTGCCAATGGCTTGAAGGAAAAGAATTAAATGGCGCTCCATTAGGAAGTTTTATTAATCAAAGCCAGACACAATTGCCATTTAGAGGAACAAAAACAACACCTACTACTGATGAAGAAATTGAAGAGGAAGAAGATAAAGACAATGGTGCCTGTGTGCCTTTAGATAAACCGGGATTTAATTTTTGGGAGTCTGGACAAGCAGAACAATTATGCTCTTTGGCTTCAACTACTTGTATTGTCAAATATGAAAAGAGAATTGCAGGAGAACCCGTTGCTGTTGTGAATGAAGAATGTCTAACAAAAGCATGGGCTGAAGAACAAAATGAATTATGCGTCGCTATTGGAGATTGTGGTAGCACAACAAATTTCATAGGAGTTAAAGGATACAGTCAAGGTTATAGAACAACAGTAGATGATTATGAAGTTGAAGAAGATGATTAAGATTAATGTTAATATAGAATAATAATAACATAAAAAAGAATTTAGAAAAAATAAAATGATAAATAAAAAAGGGAAGATTGCATTTTTTGAAATATTTTTATTAGTTGTAGCTATATTCTCATTTGGTTATTTAATCGGAGAGGAATTTCAGGAAGTGAGTGGGCAAAGTAGTAATACACTAACTCCAGTTACAGCAAACACTAATGCTGAATCTTATTACTATTTTGATTATGAAGGTACACCAATTTCAACAACAGGAGCAAATTTTGATGAAGCAAAGGCAAATGCTATAATACTTGCAAAAGCTAAAGAAGGCTCTTCATTTTCAGAAAGTGGATTGACAACAATATCAAGAAATGAATATTTTTCAAGTAGTGAAATAATAGCTGAAACAACTGGAGGAATTACAAAATATGCAGATGGGATTGGTTCATTAACAAAAGGTACAACACATACTTTAGCCAATAATGGAGAGTTAATTTTTAAAACAGCTAGTGAAAACATTGCAACAAAGGCAGGGGATCAAGTAACTTTATTTGAAGACGGTACTTCCGTATTAAAATCGGGTGATAAAGTCACCAAATTTCAGGGTTATCCGGAAGTATCGAGTGCAGATGGTTCATTAAGTCTTAAAGAAACTGCAGTAGCAACAGAAGGAGCAGAAAAAGGCGGGGGATTTTTTGGAGCAATATCAAGAATTTATGGATTAGATCCTACAAAAGTAGGATACTATGGATTTTTTGATGTAATACAGGCAAGTGCAGCCTGGGGAGTAACTACTTATTTTGCAGTCAAACTTATTGGTGGAGCTCTTGGATTTGATGAGAAAAAAGTTAATGCAGCTGCAACAGCAGCTGGAATTGGAGTCGGTGCAGGACAACTTACTTATGGAGCAATTTCAAAAGGATGGTTAGGATTGGATGGGGTAGCTGAATCTTTAGGGGTTAGTGCAACAGGTGCAGGTTTTATTGTTGGTGCGGGTGTAACAGTTGGTCTATTTTTATTATTGTATAAAGATGATAGTTATGAAATTGTAACATTTGAATGTCTTCCATTCCAAGCACCTTTAGGAGGAGCAGATTGTGAAAAATGTAATGAACAAGGAATTCTTCCATGCAGTGAATATCAATGCCGTTCATTAGGAGGAGAATGTGAAATTGTAAATGAAGGAACATCTGAACAATCTTGTGTAAGAGTGAGTAGACATGAAACAGGTTTTCCAATTATTAATCCTTGGGAAGAAGTATTAACTGTTGGACATTCTTATAGGCCAGATAATGCTGTTTCACCTCCTGAAAGAGGATTTAAAATTATTAATACAGAATCAAGTGATGGATGTATTGCAGCATTTACTCCTTTGAGATTTGGGATAGAATTAGATAAGCCAGGAAAATGTAAATTAGATTATTTAAGAAAAAGAAACTTTGATGATATGGATTTCTTTTTCGGAGGAAGTTCATTATTCAGATATAATCATACTCAAGTTTTAAGTTTGCCTGGCCCTAGTGCAATAAATAATGCTTCTCCTATTTTGCAAAATGATGGAGAATATCAATTGTATGTAAGATGTATGGACGCAAATGGATTGTACAATACTGCAAGTGTATTATTTAGTTTCTGTGTAGATAAAGGCCCAGACACAACACCGCCTTTAATAGTTACAACCAATATCTTGAACAATATGCCAATAGCATATAATACAAGTTCAATAAATGTAGAACTTTATACAAATGAACCCGCAAATTGCAAATGGAGTAGAAATGACCAAGCGTTTAATGAGATGGAAGGAACAATGCTATGCTCTCAAAATGTTTTGGAAATGAATGCCCAATTATTATACAAATGTCAAACAACATTGGATAGCTTGAAAAATAGACAGAATAATGATTTCTATTTCAGATGTGAGGATAAACCGAGCCAACCAGCAAGTGAAAGAATACAAAATACAGCTTCATATAAATTCACATTAATTGGAACAGAACCATTGTTTATTGATGCTGTTTCTCCTAACGGAACAGTTAAAGATTCTAGTAATAGTGTTAAGGTAACCTTACAAGCAAGAACATCCGCGGGTTACAATGAAGGGGAAGCGGAGTGCCAGTATAGCCCAACAGGAAACACTGGAACTTACATATCCTTCTTTAATACAAATTCATATCAACATAGCCAAGATTTGTATCTTAAGGAAGGAGATTATAGATATTTCATTAAATGCTTTGACTTGGCTGGAAACACAGATGAGAGAGAAGTAAGCTTTGAAGTTGAAACAGATACTCGTGCTCCAAGTATTGTTAGAGCTTATAATGAAGATTCAAAACTGAAGATTATAACAAGTGAAAAAGCAGTGTGCGTTTATGGTATTGATTCATGCAGTTATAATTTTGATGAAGCAAAGTCAATGACAACTTTAGAAGACACTGAGCATTATATTGATTGGAATACTGATTTCAGTTATTTTATCAAATGTGAAGATGAATACGGAAATAGGCCAGACCCTAATCAATGCAGTATTGTTGTCAAGCCATTTAAGAATTTTGATATTAATACTGAAACTGAATAATCATGTGGTTATTGATGTATACTTCTAAATATAATGATATTTTTATACTATTTCTTTGATGTTAAGATATGAAAGCTGTATTTGATATAGAATGTAAGGGAAGGGATGCAAAATCCAATAATGTGCTAGGAGATAGAGTTCAAGTAAAAGTTGAAGTATATCAACCTTTGGACACAGATTTGATATCTACAAGGGCTATTTGCAAGTATAATGGTGGAAGCCATGGACAAAAATGTTTAGCTAGTACAGAGAGTGCGGGAATTTGCCCATATGCTGCAGATCTCCCTTATGCAATTGATTATGTAGTCAAAGAAAGTTTCAGTCAAAGAACAACGCCTGTTTCAAGATTATAATTCTTTAACAAATTAAAAACAATATTTGAAAATTTTCTAAAGATTTATTAATTGTTTTTCTCTTATTAATTTATGAAGTTTAAGAAAAATTAAGTTATTAAAAAAGATATGAGAAGAATAAATAAAAAAGGAGATTTGAATTTATCTTTTGGAATGATTTTTTCATTAATACTAATAGTGATATTTATAGCATTTGCTTTTTGGGCTATTACTAAATTCTTAGCCTTTCAGAAATATACCCAAATAGTTGAATTTAAAGAGAGCATTCAAGAAGATATAGATAATTTATGGCAAAGCACTCAAGGAATGAGACCCCAAACGTATAGCCTTCCAGGAAATGTTGAAGAGGTATGTATAGCAGATGATTCTTTAATTTTCTTTGAACCTTTAGGAGCAGGAGAGGATATTGTTCCATTTGAATTAAAACATATTGATTTGGAAAAAACTCTAAATGGAGAATCAGAAATTTGTTTTGCAATGAAAAAAGGGAAATTAGAATTGGTTATGATTAAAGATTTTGGCGAAGCATTGGTTACTATAAAAAGAAGACCCGAATAAAAATAATTAGATAATAATTAAAATTAAGGAAGAAAATGAATAAAAGGGGAGATTTACAAATGTCTTTTGGTTGGCTTTTTGCATTAATAGCAGGAGCCTTTATACTATTTTTAGCAATCTATGTTACAGTAAAGATAATCGGAACAAGTGAAGAAGAAATAGATACAGAAACGGCAGCACAAATAGGAGTGTTATTAAACCCTCTTGAAACAGGATATGAAGATATTATTTCAACTCCCTTAGAAAATTTTAAACAGGAAACAAGGATCACAAATGAATGTGATGAAGGAGATGAAATAGATGAATTTGGAAGCCAAGGCATAAAAGCATCAAGAAAAAGCTTTGGGGGAAAATGGACAGATTCAATCAATACTGTTTATTTTAAGAATAAATATCTTTTTTCTAGAGAGAATGTTGAGGGGAAAAAATTTTATTTATTATCTTCAGGATTGCATTATCCATTTAAAGTTGGAAGTGTAATTGTTTTAACATCTGCAGATAGAACTTACTGTTTTTTTGATGCTCCAGAAGAAGTTCAATTAGAAATAGAAAATATTCAAAAGAACATTGAAGTTGCTAATTGCTCTGATGAAAGCATTAAAATTTGTTTCGAGAAAAGAAGTAATTGCGATATTTATGTAGAATATGACAAAGGACTTGGTTTTGTTGAGAAAAAAGGAGAGGAAGAAAGATTATTTTTCTCTCAAAATTCTTTAATGTATGGGGCTATTTTTTCGGATGAAAAAATATATGAATGCCAAGTTAAAAGATTAATGAACAGAGTTAAGATATTAAGCCAAATTTATATTGAGAAAGCTAATTTTGTTGAACAAAAAGATTGCAATTCAAATGTTAATACAGAATTAGAGATATTAAAATTAGCAATAGATGATTTTCAGAATTCTGAAGATATTATATTAATCGATAGATTAGTTAAAGAAGCTCAGAATAAAAATCAAAATCCAATATGCAAGATATGGTAGTTTAAGTAAAAATAAATGATAATAAATATAATCCAGATAAAAAAATGATAAGAGAATTGAAGAATGCAAATAGAAAAAAAGGACAAATGAAAGTCCAGCAAATGGCTTTTATGTTGGTAGCTGTTACTTTGTTTTTTGCGATAGCTGGTTTGTTTATTTTTAGACTTTTTTTTGCGGGGGTTAATCAAGCAGGAACAGATATTCAAGAAGAAAACGCAAGATTATTAGTTTCAAGACTTGCAAGTTCTCCAGAATTTTATTGTGGTGAAAGCTTTGCTTTTGGTGAATCAAATTGTATTGATACGGATAAAGTGATGGTATTAATGGAGAATATAGACAAGTATGATGGTTTTTGGAAAGTTGCTGAAATACAAATAAGAAGAATTTATCCGAATGAAGGAGGAATTGAATGCAATGGTTTAAACTATCCAAATTGTGATGTTTTTAAAGTATATTCAGAAAATGTAGATAAAGGAAGAGAGTATTCTAATTTTGTTAGCCTTTGTAGAAAAGAAAATGCGGAGGAGGAATTATACGATAAATGCGAACTAGGATTGTTATTAGTAAATTATAAGGAATTTGAAAATGAATAGATTAAGATTTATGAATAATCTGAAAAATAAAGAAAAAAGAGCTCAGGAAGAAATGGTTGGCTTTGCATTAATAATAATTATAGTTTCTGTGATAATTCTTATATTATTTGTGTTTGCTTTAAGAGGTGATGGAGATAACAATGTAATAGAAAGTAATCAAGCAAAGAGCTTTATTCAATCAACGTTGCATTATACTACGAATTGCGCTAATGGCTATATTCCAAATTATTATTCGGTAAGAAGTTTAATAACTGCTTGTAATAACAATGTTGTGTGCGCAAATGGCAGAGATTCATGTGAAGTTCTTGAAGAGGATTTGACAAGCATATTAAATAGTAGCTGGCCGGTGGGAGAAGAAAGGCCCATAAAAGGTTATAAGTTTGAGGTGTTAGAAGAAATTGCAGATAACCAATATGAAGAAATTTTGATTATAGAAAAGGGTAATTTAAATAAAACTACACAAGTCGGAGCTCAAGAAACATTAACAAATGATATAAGCATATTCTTTATAGTTTATGAATAGTTCTAAATTTTAATGTGGAAAGTCATTGTATCCACTAAAATAACTGGTTTATGCCTTACTCTATTTTTGTGTTTTTCAGCAATAAATTCTATGAAACCAAGCCTTTCAAGAAATTTTAAATCATCCATAACAGCCTTAAAGTTTCTGTTTAATTTCTTAGAAAGGTCATAAATAGAACCCGGATTTTGAGTTTTAATAACATGCAAAATTCTTGCTTTTTCATTGCTTAATAATTGCCTTAATGCTTTCATTCCTGAAAAATCTAGTGTTTCTTCACCGGGTTTTTTAAAGAAAGAAAAAGCTCCTTTGGTTTCAACAATGGTAATTTCTCTTGTTTTCGTTTTGGACATTTTTTAGTCTCGACGATAAAAATATATATAATTTCTTTATATATATGTGCATTATATATATCTTCTATATATGTTTTAATTTTTTATATATTAAAATAAATAACTAGTATTAATAAATATTTCTTTTTCTTGTGCTTAGAGAAAGCATATTAATTACCTGGTAGTTACACAAGATTTATAAATAAAAATAAGACCTTGAATTATAATTGACTTTGAGATAGTAAAAAAAAGGGCAAGCTTTTTAAAGAAAAATTGATTTTCTTTACTACCGGTGAAAATCTATAGGGATTATACACCATCTTTGATTACATGGCTACCCTATGACCATGAAGATTAAAGAGTTGGTTGTCATAAGACAACATAATTGATATAGGTGAAAGGAGGTTTAAAAAAAGATGAAATTTAATTATAAGAGGATAACAGCTTTGGCTGCTAGTGCAATAATGATTGGCTCTAGTTTAGGAATTGCTGCTGCTGCAAATTACCCCTCTCCATTCTTAACAGGAGCTGGTGACGTTGCAGTTGTTCTTGGTACAGGTACAGGAGTATCAGTACTAGACAGTGTTCAAGCAGGAAATATACAATCAGATCTTCAATCACGATATACTGGTGGGGGAGTTACGTCCACTGCTAGTTGTGCTGGAGGAGATTGTTATATGTTTGAGTTAGGCTCAACTCGACTTAACATAAACACTACTTTAAGAAGCATTAAAGGGAATTCTATTAATGACAATGAACTTCCAAATGTTCTTAAGGATGGAACTTATGAAAGTCAATATGGCTATACTCAATCAGTAGACATTAATACCTCATCAACATCCGGATTAACTTACACTGCTTTCCAAGATACTGACTTTTTAGATAAAAAGCCAGTAATAGGTGTAAGAGTTAAGGACAGCGCACCTGTACTTATATACACTTTATCATGGACAAAACAACCAGAATCAGAAAAAAGCTCTACAAATAGGCTTGATGACTTGGAAAATACTCAAATTGAAATTCTTGGAAAAGAATACACAATTTTAAACGCCTATGATGCAGATGCAAATTCTGGAAAGATTAAGTTAGATTTGATGGGCGGAGCAGTTGTTTCATCAGTTAATAGAGATGAATCTGTAACCCATACTCTTGCAGGAAGCACTTATACAATAAGAGCTTCAAGCATTGCAGATGCAACTACAGACTTATGCGTATCTATTAATGGTGGTGCTGAACAATGTAAAACCGACAGAAAAAAAGGTGACACATGGGAATTAAGTGACGGCGTTCAAATGGGCGTAAGATCTATTTCCTATACTTCAAAAACTGGAACTGTTGATATGGTAAGATTTAGCTTAGGTGCTGAGAAAATCACGCTTGAGGATAATCAAACAATTCAAGTTAATGGAGACAGTGTTACTGGAATGACTGTGCAAGTTCCATATACAAATGCAACAAAGAGAAAGTTAGGAAACATCAAGATTCACTGGGTTGCAAATGAAGATTTATTCATTGCAGAAGGTGAAGAAGTTGTAATGCCTGTATTTGGAGGACTTAAGTTCTCAGCAGGTGAGTTTTATAGTCCCAAAAATGAGATTATAAAAGTACGAAATGATGGAGCTAAAGCTATAGAACTAGTTATCCCAATTAAAAGTGGAATGGCTACAATTCCTTTATTATTTGGTAATGAAACTGAATACACACATATTGGTTCAGACAACAATGAAATTTTAGCAACATCATTGAATGCTACATTAGCATGGAACTCAACATCAGATGGTGTGACAGGACTAGGTGCAGTTAATGTATCTGGAAACTTGTTCCCATGGAATCATAAAGGATTTGTTGCATCTTGGAATAATTCACAAGAAGCTACATCTTACTACTTAAGATTAACTGATTTCCAAGACAATTCAGGAATAAACTCTACCGATGTAGAGGATTTAGTTACACATCAAGTTCTTTGTGACAATGTTAGATCAGGAGAATCTTGTACTCTTGGAAGTTTAGTTTTAACTCTAAACAATATAATAACTAAGAGTAAATACTCTAGTATTGGTATAAACACTGGAGGTTCTTTCAACGTTGTTTTCAGCGATGAAGGAGCTGCATTCTATCTCCCAGTAGGAGTTAATGCAAGTACACCCGTTCTTGCTAAGACAGCATATGGAAGAAGTGGTGCTAACTTCGTTGGTACTGCTTTCAACGTAACGTTGAACAATGGTCCAATTACATGGGTTCTTGAAGGAGAGGAAGAGGATAAGAATGGTGTTCTTGGTAGTGGTGATGGATTTAACTTCACATTAGGATGGAGCGGAAGTGAATCAAGAGTTGCCAATGTAAGAGGAGATTGGGCAAGTGGTAATGCTTTAAGTGCTGATCCAGCAATGGAAACAGAAGATGATAGCGATGTCTATGTAGAATGGCTTAGAAGTGATCTTGCTTCTAAATTAGTCCACTACAGATCAAGTGGCTCAGATGTTCAACACACAGCAGAGATAGAATATCATGGCGGTGAAAGCTATGGAAAGTTCTTCTTAGCTGATGAAGACGCAGATGTATCAGTTGCTAGTAGTACAAATACAACAACAGGAGGCTCATTAGGCGAGGTTGTTGTTTTAGATAGAGAGGTTGATTCAGTATCTTCTAAGAACTTAATTGTTGTTGGAGGAAGCTGTATTAACTCAGTTGCTGCTAACTTAGTTGGCGGAGCATACTGTGGTGCTGCATTCACACAAGCTACAGGAATTGGATCAGGAGAAGCTCTAATCAAGAGCTACGGCGACAAATATGCAGTTGGAAAGATTGCATTATTGGTTGCTGGATACGATGTTGGTGATACTGAAAAAGCGTCACAATATCTTAGAAATTTAGGTCCAACAAAAGTAGACACTAGTGCTGGAAAAGCTTACAAGGTTACTTCTGCTACAAGTGCAGAAGCTATTGCTTCAACAGCTTAAGCTTAACAAAAACGCAAAATTTATTTTTTTATTTTTTCTTTTTCTTTTTTTTAACATACTAGCTTTGCTTATAGATTAATCTTCTTTAATAAAATATGTTAAATAAAACTTGAATATTCTCCAACATCAAAACTTATTTTAAACTCAAGATATACTATCCCTTTGTTGCAAATTGATAGAACTAAACTAATATTCAAATCAAGATAAACCAATAACTAAACTAATAATAAAATTGATAATAAAAACATCTTCAATGATTAATGGTTATTTTCTTTGTTATCAATCTGCGGAACAAAACCAATAATCTTTTATACTAAAAAATATAAATTTAATAATGAGAAAAATTACTCAGGAAGAACAAGAGAATAGATCTAAGAAAAGAAGACAATTAATTCTTGCATTATTGTTGATGTTTATTATGTTATTTAGTTTACTGGGTTTTGCGTTTTCAACAGGAGATAGAAGTACAGCTAATGTTAATAATCAGATAATTAATTATAATGGTTTTCAATTTCAAGAGAATAATGGTTTTTGGATATTGAATTCAAATCAAGCAACATTTGTTTTTTCTTATAATCCTAGTCAAACTCAAGATATAACAACACAAATCAATGGAATAAATAGTTATTATAACCAGCCATTATACATATATTCAGAAGAGTACAATTCAGAATTGGAGATAACAAGCAATTTAAATCAAATTTCATCAAGAATACAAAAAGCCTGCCCAGACTTTCTTAATGAAACCTCAAATTTAAATTGTGGAGAAAATGCTCCGTCAAAAACTTGCACAGATAATTTTATTATAATCCAAAAATCTGATAATGCAAATGCTAGTTTAAGCCTCAAACAAGAAGGAAATTGTGTATTTATTAAAGGCCCTTCAAATGGGCTTTTGGAATTAAGCGATGAATTTTTATTTAAGATAATGGGGATAAAGAGTTAACATAATTAAGATAGATTAGATAATCAAAAACACGATGCACCACTCCCCCTTAAAAGGTGGAGTTTGAAAAGGTGCTCGTGTTTTGGATGCTCAAGAACACACTCCACACTAAAGTGGGGAGTTATCTGTCAAGTGTTCTTGACATATAAAGTATATAAAAAAAAGATGGCATCTAAAGTTAATAAACCTTAAAAAGGAAGTTGATAAAAGTATAATATGATTGATGAAAAACAAGAGGGAAAAAAAGAGGCAATTGATAATTTAGAACAAGAAAAACAAGCTGAGGAAAGGCAGGTAAAATTACAAGAGAAACAGATTAAATCTATAGTTGTAATTCTTGGAGCAATTATTCTAGCAGTAGTGGTTTTTTACTTCATAATAGATTCAATGAGAAACTTTGAGTATGGGGGTGTGGGATTTACAATTGTCAAAGAAGATGTTTTAATATTCTATAAAAGTTCTTTTCCAATTTATTCTAAAACAACCGGAGAGCTTTTAGCTACATACAATATATTCATCAGAAATGATCCAAGAAAATTGAAAGATATTGAGTTTGATGGAGATTTGAATCTTCTTCCAATAATGGTCGTTAATGCTACATCTGACTTCAATTGTGA
>Ga0208375_1002247_pt1 | contig 18751 bp, 16 predicted proteins | sample RifOxyD1_FD_184038 | JGI IMG/M metagenome (GOLD analysis project Ga0208375, IMG submission 184038) | Soil microbial communities from Rifle, Colorado - Rifle Oxygen_injection D1 (SPAdes) | ecosystem: Environmental > Terrestrial > Deep subsurface > Rock core/Sediment | place: Rifle, Colorado... | reverse complement strand
ATGTAAGCCTTCATCATCTCAGATATGTGATGTCAATCGCCATAGCGGCGCTGTTTATACTAGTAAGACCAGTAGCGGTAACCAAAAGGGCAATACCTTTGACGATCATATCTTTGGCAATGATGGTGATCTTATTACTTAAATATTATGAAGTGAGTGAACAAGGATATCCAAGGCAATACCTGATGACCAACGTTTTGACCAGACCTTTTCAAATTGCCATGGATGCCTGGGAGGAAAAAAACAGGTTTGAACACACTCTCCAAAATACTTTGGAATTTACCCACCCCTATCTAAGGAAATTTGACCCGCTCCAAAAAGCTGTCCATGTCCTGGTTTTAGGAGGAGAACAAAATAAAAATCATTGGTCCTTGTATGGATTTACCAAGGATACTAATTTACGTTTGGACTCAAGACCAGATCTTACGGTGTTGAAGGATGTCCTAGCGGTATCTATCAACCATGATAAAAACCTTTTTTATACCATGTCACTGGAAATAAATAAGCAAGCGGGGAATATCTTCAAGATGATCTCCCAAGCGGGAATTAATATTCTATATATCAGCAATCGTCCCCGGATGGGGCAACCGGAGGTTTATACCCATCTGGCAAGTTATGCATACAAGAGCATTGTATTAAATTATGACCAGGAAAATCTCTCTTTTGACGGCCAAGTTATAGCCTCTTTAAAACAGGAAATTGAGGCCCTTATAAACTCACAAACCTTGATTGTTATTAATTTGATGGGTGCCCAAAAAAAATACTACAAGAGGTATCCCCATGAATTTGGCCAATATCCCGATGAGCCAGGTTCTGTCGAAAATCAATACTACAACTTACTTCAGTATAACGATTTTGTGATAGATCAAATCATCACATTAATCCAAAAACAAAATACTTACTCCTTAGTCTGGTATCTTGCCACACCACTTGACTATGATAACCAGGAAATGCTGGTCAATGAAAATATGATAAAGCAATATGAAGTTCCAACTTTCATCTGGTGTTCGGATGAGTATAAAAAACGCAATCAGCTCCTCTATAATAAAATCACCAAAATTAAAGACAAACCTCTTTCGCTCATTGATTTTTCTCAAAGCTTCCTGGAAATGCTTGGATTGGAAGTGGATAAAATGTCTTATTTTAGCAACCCCAAAAAAAATGCCACCCGGTTTATTCTAGACAGGGAAGGAAATATTTTAAAAGCACCCTAAGGTATCCGTATGAAAAGAAGTCAAATGCCCATACTTTTAATTACATTTTTTTTATTGGTCAAGGGCCTAAGTGCCCAGGAAGGACCGCAATTTGAAGGATGGTACACCCGTATTGTCGATACCAAAAAACAACTATCGGTGGCGATTATTGGTGGATCATTTTTGGCAAAAAATGAAATATTTTCACCGGTGGCTTTGCTTCCCGGTTATTTGGCCATTATATTTAATGATGAAAAAAATAATAAAATTGAGATTTATGAAGAATTCCCCCATCAAACTAAAATTTTGTCGGATGGAATGCCGGTTCTTGGTCATAATCAATATTCGGGAAGCTCCACCTATTCATGGAGTGCTTTGGGATATGGAGAAATTGCCCATGACCATATTGATCTTGAAATTCCGGGTGTAATTGAAATTCATTCCTGGATCTCCAGTTTTGATGCTTTTCCAGGTCAGGCCTATAAGGCCCATCGTTTCTTAAAAATAAAAGAGCCCATTCGCTGGTATGTCTACAGTATGGGATCAAAAACCAATTATGACATCAAAATAAATAGGGATAATACATGGCAGCTCTATCAAGGTGATGGGTATGCACATCAGGAAAAAAATTGGGGGATGGCCTTTCCACATAAGTGGATATGGATGCAAGCGATCAGCGCCGATCATACCAAAAAACTGGCGCTCTCAGGGGGAGTGGTGAATCTGTTAGATCTTATCCCTATTAAAGCATCTGCGGTGGGAATCAAAACCGATAAAATTAATTGGTATTTTCCCCCGTTGTCGCTATCAAACCGGATTACTTATAAAGTTGATCCATGTCAAAAAAAGGTAAAACTAACCGCCCGCTCTGCCAAAAGAAAATTACAGATATCGGCATGGGCGACCTCAGATTCGTTTGTTCCGGTATCCATACCCACCAAAAAAGGTTTTCAAAAGAATGGGGGTATTGAATCCTTCAGCGCTCATATAACCGTTGCTGCTTTTGAAAAAAATGTTTTGCAGGAAATGATTCATTTTGAAAATGCTGCCTTGGAGTTTGGTGGTGATTATATGAAGTGTGCCACCAAATAGGTCAAAATAGTCTGGTCCAATTTGCACCTTGTCTTGCATCATCTGTGTGGAATCTATAATTTTTCAAGTGGAATAATAATTGCAGACCCTAAAGCATCATTGTCCGCTGGGAGACTTCTATGGATAAAATGTTACGAACACTACTTATAATCACGATCACTTTTTTTAATTTTCAAAGCTTGCAAGCAGACGCCTTGGTGGAGCATATCTGTCCTTTTAGTGTGGATACCCAATTGTCCTACGATGTTGAAGTGGCAAGCAGTCTTATAAAAAAAGATCTCTGCACCTTGGATGAAATAGATGCACAGGTGATCCAGCGAATTTTAAACCAGGAAGTTTTAACCAAATTAATTGAAAGTGACAAAAAGCAGGTGTTGCAATTTGTGATGATTGCCTATATACCCGCTGCCCCAGATCTTATTGCCAACCTTTTATTTAATACCGAAAGTCTCGATCAACTACTACCTAGTACCGATCACCTGAGCTTGCTTGATATCAATAATATGGATGAATTGAAAACTAGCTATCCTGATTTTGCTTTGATTCATAGTGATATTGATTTTACTAATTCGCAAATATACCAAGCAAAATCCACCTATGGGGAGGGGCTCTTTCGCATTGTAGATCACCTTGTCAAGCACGCCATGCTTATAAAATCTGATGCTTCAATAAGCCTTTATGCCAACTTGATTGAGTCTGATAAAATATTTAAAAGTGCATTCAATATGTTTAAACTTATTCCATATGCAGATGGCACTATCCTGGTTAGTTATTCAAGCGACAACATCAAACATCGTCAGGCTCCCTTGTTTATGGATAAAATAAAATCAAGTGCCATGAAATCCTTTACACAGTTTGTGCTTGATATGAAAAAAATGCTTGGGGTCTAGTAAAACTTATTCATATTTGTAACGTACTATTGCCGATGACATATTTAATATTTGAATACTTTTCATGGGTGAGAATCCCGATTTTCTAAAAATCTTATAGTGGCCAATCATCTTGTTATCCCAGTAAATTTTGGATTCATTTTGGGAAATTTTATATTCAATACGCAGCAAATGATTTCCGGTTTTGAAATTACCCCCGGTGACCTGTGACCAGTGATCCTCTTCAACGGGATAGCGGTTATGTTCAATCATTCCAACATAGGCCTCCATGAACCAGATCTTCTTGTTATAGAGTCGCCACGCCAGACTGTTGGATCCCTCAAACCATACATCCAAATAGCCGTCACCTTCCTTGATCAATCTTTGTCGATAACCCACATTGATATTCTTCATTTCCACTTCAAAAACCCAGTCCTTGTTGTAATCCAGGCCTTTTAGCGATTTTGTTTGTCCCCCGGTTGCTTCAATGACTTCAAACCAATTTCCCCCCGAAGATTGAGAAGAGGAATTGGAACCGTTATCAGAATTATTGGTAGAATCATTACTATCCTTTTTCCCTTTATTGGAAAAACCAAAGGCATAAATGCCAAGGGCCACCGAACTGAGGAGGGCCAAGGCTACCCAATCGGATTTTTCGAAAGCCTCGCTGGTATTGGGAGTTATGTGAAGCGGGGATTGGCAAGAAATCTGGAAAGAAAAGAATAATACAATTAGGATAAGGTGGCATAAAATCTTCATAAATATTTCTCCGGCCGGGTAACACTATTTTTGACGGTTGTAAGCTTTAATCTATATTACCTCAAATTGAAGTCCCTTTTGGTGAGAATAATTTAAAAAAGTTTCAAGTCCTTGAAATTTTGCATTTTTACTTTCGGAGAAGCTTGATAAAAGGCCAAATGATTGCCCACAATTAAGGGCGTGTCGGGGTTAAGTGATTGAAAATATTAAATTATTTCGATTGCCTAAATATTCATGATATTATATTTTGATTGAAAATATGTGTGCCGTAAAAAGAGGTAATCCATTGAAATATAGTTTTTTAAATCCTGTAGTGTATGTTAATGGTCTGCTGAAATTCGACCAATTTGATGTGATCAAACTTGCTCAAAAATTCAAAACCCCCTTTTATTTATATAGTGAAAATGCCTTTACCTACAATTATGATTTGTACCTTAGGGCGGCCCAGGAACTTCATCTAAAGGATACCTTGATTTGTTATGCCCTTAAGGCAAACCCCAATATCCACTTGTTAAAAAGTATTGCAAAAAAAGGTGCCGGCGCAGATATCGTTTCCCGGGGAGAATTGTCCTATGCTTTGCGAGCAGGCATCAAACCGGATAAAATTATTTTTTCAGGGGTTGGTAAAACTGAGCAGGAGATATATGAAGCGCTTAATTGTGCGATGAGAGGGATCTATTCATTTAATGTGGAATCAGAAGAGGAGTTGTTTTTAATTGATAAAATTGCCCATGCCATGAATAAAGTGGCAAGAGTGGCATTTAGATTTAATCCCGACATTATTGCCAAAACCCACCGGAATATTCAAACCGGTGGCAAGAATCATAAATTTGGAATTTTAGAAGAGGATATTTTCAGGTTAATCAAAAAAATGAATGTATGTCGAAACGTGCAATTGACAGGATTAAGCATTCATATAGGAAGCCAGTTAACTGAATTTAGCGCCTTAAGGCAATCTATAAAAAAATTAATGAAATTAAAAAATGCTATTAATCAGGAACTTGAATTTCTTGATTTTGGTGGAGGACTGGGTTTTGATTATTTGGGAAAAAATACCCGGCCCAATCCCTTGGACTATTTAAAGGAAGTGCTTGGTTGTCTGGATGTTCAAGCCAAAAAACTGCGGCTGGTGTTTGAACCAGGCAGAAGTATTTCGGCGACTTCTGGTATTTTAGTCACCAAAGTCATTAGAAACAAGCAATCGGCAGAGTTTAATTTCACGGTCGTCGATGCAGGCCTAAATGATTTTATTCGACCGGGATTATATCATTCGTGCCATCAAATCCTGCCTTGTAAATTAAAAAGTGGTGCAAGAAGAATTAAAACCAATGTCGTAGGTCCGGTATGTGAAACCACCGATCAATTTGCCGCCAATCTTTTGATTCAAAGACCAGCATCAGAAGATGTTTTAATCATTAAAGATACCGGTGCTTATGGACAAATTATGTCCTCCAACTACAATTTAAGACCAAAACCCTGCGAATATGTGATTTCCAAGGGTAAAATCCTGCACGATTAGAAGAACCTGCCGGTTTTAGGGTTGAATAAAATACAATGAGTCTTCCCTTATAACTGGTAAGTAGTTAAAAGGGAAAGCTATGAATATGATAAAAAATGTTACCAGAATCTTATGTGTGGCCACTTTGTTAGTATCTCTCAGGGTGGATGCTAAATTTGTAAATCTCAACCATTATCCCAGCATTCGCAGCGGAACTTTACCTGTGAGAGATGTGTTTTTATTTATCAAAAACAGTTACGTTAAAAAAAATGTTTATGGGGAGCATACCTATTGGCAAAGATTTTATGATGGTGATCGAAGGAAAGATGAAAAAAATGGTATTATATATACATGCCGGGGAGGCTTTTTAGATCTGGCCCACATAAGAAACGCCATTGATTGGGTTGGATATATTTCTGCTAATATTTATCCTCATCTGCTAAACCATGCCAAGACCTATCAGCATAGAGGAGAAGAGCCAACCCTTTATACCCTGAATTTCAATTATCCCGACGAATTTCAACAATTATCAGAGGAACAACAAAAAGTAATTGTCAGACAATTGAGTGTGAACATTGCAAAGCAGATTGCCTACTACTCACTGGTTTGGCATGAAATAGTCACTTGGAGTGGTTATATTCATTCGCTGTATACCGAAAAACCATCGGGTTTCAGTTTCGAGGATAATTATTCAAATATGCTGGGTATAATCATCGGTGGTCTTGCGGCTGAGTCAAATGATCCTTTTAATGAGGCGGCTGATTATCATCTAAAATATTATCTCAATATGCTTGAAACAGTTGAAAAGAGTGAGGCTATTGAGTTAACCCAAAGCCTGGCAAAAAAATGGTGGGATCCGAAATATGTCTTACCGTATAATAAAAAAATTATTAAAAGACATCTGGATTATGGACAGTTTGATAATTTTGTAAGGCCTTGGCAAGTTGATAATGTTTTAGCATGTAATGAAAGGCCAAGTGAAATGGTGGCACTTCCCATCCCCCAACTGGATTATATTGACGATATTGACTTCAGTCAGTTTATGGAAGTTACCCTAAAATCTAATCTGGGCTGGCAGGATAAGAAAATGGCCTACTATTTCAAGGAAGATCCTGAAATAATTAATCATTTAAGACCTCATCTGCATTTTCCTTACATAGTGGAGATTGTCAGGCGTGATTTAAAGCACATCATGAATGATCCCATGGCCGATCAAAGCGGCACTAATTTCCATTAACGCAAGCGGTGACGTTTTATTTTTCTCTTTTTTGTAAAATGGTACAAAGGGGAAAAAATGAAAATCACCACCAGCTTGATCATGTGTTTTATTTTAGTTTGTATTTTGTCGGGGCAAATCCATGCTTATTTTCCATGGGCACAAGGCCCTATGAAAGAGGGCAAGAGTGATTCTGGGATTGTAGGGGACAGCTATAAAAGCATCGTGGAGTCACTTAAAAAATTGGAAACCACATATCCTGGATTGGTTACCTTATCCAACCTGGGAAAGACCGCTGATCAGCAAACCTTGTATGGGGTGATCGTGCGTAAAAAAAACATACCTACTAAAAAAATGATTTATATATCAGGTGCGACTCACGGAGATGAATATCTAAATATTGCAGATCGCTTGATTTATGCATTTCTAGATGGCACAAACCAGGAGTTTCATGCTTTTTATGAACGTGGTGGTGCTTTTATGGTGATACCGATTTTTAATCCCTATGGATACTCCAAACGAGTGCGCACCAATTCTGCTTCCAAGGATTTAAACCGGGATTATTCGAATATCTTGACCGCAGTCAATAGATTTACCCAGAAGGAGACCCAGCTATCGGTTAAATGGATAGATAATTTCCTATCACAAACCAACGCCCAGTTTGTGCTTTCCATGGATTATCACTGTTGTTTCAATGGGTCACTCCTGCAACCCTGGTCGCATACTGAAACGCCCATAGTACCACCTGATCGTTTAAAACAGGATATGTTAGGAGAGTTGTTAAAAAAACAATTCGCTGATGCCGTCTATGGCCCGGTCACAGATATTTTATGGTATGCCCCTGATGGAACAAGTATGGATTATTTCTACGGAAAATATGGTGCCATCGCCGGAGCTTATGAGGGACGCAACACTGTTGAAGCAAATTATTTTAATAAACATGTCGAGTGGTTTAAGGATATTGTCGAAGAATTTGGTAATGAATAAATCAATTAGTGATGGTTGGCAATCAGTTTTTTGATGGCCTTCAAGGCCTTACCAAACAACAGAGTTTTGATTTCGCTGATATCAAACAAAAGTGATACATCAATATCATCAATGGTGTAGACATTAACCGCACCAATTTGAAATATTTTTCGCTTGATTATATCTTCTGTATTGACTTGAAATAGCTTTTTAAATTCCTTATAGAGGCTAACCTCGATTTTGATATTATGATGGTTGGCAACATTGACGAGTCCAATTTGCACTAGGTGCAGTTGGTTGGTTCTATTTTTTTCTTGTACTGCTAAAGCATCCGAGACCGCAGCAATTTTGGCCATAGCAATTTCTTGAAACAGGTTTTCATCTTTCAGGGAAGCTTGATAAATTTGGATTATGCGTTTTTTTAAGTTTTCGCCATTTGCATGATTTTGCAAATCAGTATAAGTATCCTGGAGAATCTTCCGGCAGTTTTTCTAGATCAATATCTTCGGTGATTTTATCGAACAAGATTGGCTCAGGTGATCGATCCTCTTTAATTTCATGACCAAGTAGCACACGATAGTCATGAATAATTTTTCTTAAGGTGGTACGAAATAAACCATAGGGGTTTAACAGTTTCCAGGTGTTGGTAGCTTTTAAATCAATGATTTTTTCAAGGATGGACTCCTGCTTTAGCTGATTATCGGATTCAGGAAACACTAAACCTTTATCCCAAGTTTCCTGGATATCTGCCATCGTGAGATAATCTGAGCTAAAAAATTGTATGCTGGAGTGGGCCTGTTTCTTACGCAACTTCAACTGGGTTTTAAAAAAAAGATCATTGTTGATATGAAGGGTATCATGCTGTTCAAAAGTGATGAATGAATTTTTATATTGAGTTGAACAAATGACAAAATTTCTAAGCGTAAAAGCGGAATACTTATGACCAAGCGTTGTTTTATGCAGCAAGGCTATATACTTGGCCACTTCATAAATTTGTCTTTTTATGGACTTCACAAAGACTTGGGGTTTGAGTTTATATTGGGGTGAATCAGAACATCCTCGATCAATTTTTATAATATAGCGTTTAAAAAGCAAATCGATTCGAGCAAGATCCAGTTCCAGGTATGTAAATTCTGAATTGATTTCCTCTTGCAGGGATTGCCCGATCGGATGATCATTTTTTAAAATATTTTGAGAAAGTTCAATAAGGTTCGAATCATCCAGAATATTTTCAATTGAAATAGGATCATCAAAGTTTGGGGCAGAAGTATTGGCCTCACTATTAAAAGTGGTGAGTCCCAGTAAGAAGGCCAGAGTGAGAAAAAAAATAATTGGTTTCATGATGCCTCCGCAAATACACAGATACGAGATTATAATGAAAAATAATGCGATGCGCAATCAGCTTGTATTTATTACATATTTATTAATTCCCAGGTCATTTTGGCAACCAGATTGCAAATTAATCCACATAGAAAAAAGAAAAACCAGAATATAAGGGGTTAGGCATCGTAAATTGAATAAATTTTGCATAAGTGTATTTTTTTTATACATGGAGATTTTATGAAGATGGGCATGATTACTTTTTTACTTTTAACAATGATGGCAAATGGATACGCCAAAACTTCCATACCCAAGTTCGTCATAGGTGATATCTCAGGTGATGAGGAAGGACTGGATTGTGGTCACTATTTAAAACCTGAGGACTCGGTACCCTTTGAAAAGAAAGCTGCAGGGTTAGAGAAATTCATAGGGAAAAAAGATGAAGTGTGTACTTTGAATATTGCCAATTTTATGAAGCATTTAGATTCGCAAAAAACTCAAGTCAAACTTTATGAGATTTTCACGAAGGATAATGTGAAAAATAATTTTCCTGTCAAACAATTGGTGGTGAAGACCATTGGCAAAATGGATTTTTCAGATATCCAACAAAGTTATCCTTTACTGGTGGAAAGCATGTTGAAAATTTTCGAAGAGGACATCAAGCCTGACGGGAACTTGATAGACGTTGATTCCTCCATCTATAACGACAAAATCGAGGCCTTTTTCAAACTGCGCCAGGAAGTGGCCCAGACGGTGGCACTTTTAGCTGAGAGCTACCCTGGATTCATGGATAATTATGTCAGTGAAATTGAAAGCGGTCTAAAACATCCTGTATATTTAAATAGCAATGGAGTCAGTGTCATCGACTTGTCTAAATATCACCGCATCATTGAAATGTATCTCAATAGTGCTTTAGAGAAAGTTAGAAAATGATCCTTGTTGGCACATTAAAATTAGGTTGGCTATAGATTCCCCCGGGCATACCCAGGAGAATCTATTTTTTCCTCCAATAATTTGTTTGTAGTGAAACTATTATGAAGGAAAAAAAACGGGCCGAACAGGCCCATGGATTATTATAAAATCTTACAATTTAGTCCGAACTGAGGTTAATTAAATAAATAAACCACTGACTCAGTGGTTTATTTATCAAAAATTATTAACTAGCAGACGGAAAAATAAGCAGCAGCATATGAGGAAGATTCAGCCAGTTCCTATTGAAATTAGACAAATTGTCTGTAGTGTTCATTTAATCACAGGTTGAAGGTTTATTCACTTATTTTATCTAAGCAATACATTTCAACTCCTTCTGCACCCATCCCAATAACTAGTACGTCTTGTACTTTATCGCTTGGACAATCGGCTTCTTTTACTTGCGTTCCTATCACGAGAAGTATCTGAGGCATATTAGCAATAGTAAATGTTTGCGTATTTCTTTTTTCTGTTACAGAAAGCTCTTTTCCACTAAATTTTCCAAAATATTCATCACTGAAAAGTTTGACGTTTCCATTATCAAGTATTTCTAACACAAAATTATTTGCCTGATATTTTCCAACATGCTCTGAAATAGAATTAGCAAAAACGTTTAGAGAAAATAATACAAGTACCAGCGAAATAGTTAATGTTTTCTTCATATAGCAATCTCCTTTGAGTGTCCCTTTTTGTGTGGGATCATATTTGCTCGTTACGCTTGTTGCAGGGATACATAGCATTCAGCGAAAAAATATTCAGTGAATTTAATCGTTTTTTGTAAGTTTTACCCTACCGATCGTAAAGGTAATTACCCACATCTTAAAAATAGAATGAAAAAACGCTTTAATTTCTAAGACTTGGATAATCCTCGCTATCGCCTGATCATATTGGGAGAAAAATTTTAGTCTCCACTCGAATTCATTACCTGAAAGACTATAGGTCAGTGAAAAGTCTTTCTCTGCTTTTGAAATACCGGCTGGAGATAATATCCCACAAAGTCACATCTTCGTTGACGATAATGTCATTTTGAAATACCGAAAGGTTCTTGTCGGTTAATTCCTCATATTCAACATCATCGGTGGCATTATTGGTGATCTCTTCCATTTTAGATGAAGGTTTATTTTGTTCTTTAACCAATGTATAAAAAACACTTTCATCGGTTTTTATAACCTTTTCAGGCGAGACCTTTTTTTCCTTAGCAAATGTGACCTTGTCATCTTGTATTAGCACTTTAAGCAGATCTTTTTTCATGGTTAATAGTTTGGATTGATCTTGATGATTTTCCAATGTTGAGGCGGCTGCTTGCAGAGTCAGACGGCTTTTGCCAATGGAATCACCCATTTTTTCCAAGTTGGACATGCCATCATTAATGCCTTTGGTGATTTTTTTATCCTTAAACAGGTTGTCTCCAATGGACGAGACAATGCCGGAGGCTTTTAAAATTGATTTATCTGCAAGGTTAACCTCCTGAGTGGAATTTTTGATAACGGATATGTTACTTGAAATGTTTTTTGAAATATGACTGCAATCGGCCTGATTACAGACAATATCCATAAACCCTTTGATGGTAGCATCCCATTTATGATCAACTTTTTCGGTAATCGCCGCAGTAATTATGGGTAGGGTGGCTATGGGGTTGGTTTTATCCAGGGTGGATTTGATCTGGTTTAATTCCACTAATCTGGTTTCCACGTTCTTGATGCTTCTTTTAGTATTGGTAAGGGACAGGTCGATCAGATCTCTGGCGATCTGATAAGCAATAATGCGCTTGTTATAGGTTGATAATAATGGATCAAAGGTATTGATCAAATTTCTTTGATTCATAAATAAAATATTCAACCAGTCTCCCCCCAGTCCGATGGCCCCACCTACAGTGGCTGTCATGTTCTTGGCGTGAGCATTTGGTGTAATTAAATCCATTCCATGAGCGGTAAAATATTTAAAGGTTTCCAGAATGTCTTTATAGAAGAAGAGGTCTTCTGAGGGAGTGGCTGCATAGTGATTGATGACATCGTGGTAAAACTTTTGATAAACGGTGCTATGAAGGGTTTCGCTGCAGCTATTGAGTGACTTCATAAGCAGTTTACTATATTCTCCGCACGCCCGGGCGGCCCAGTCTCCACAAATAGGTTTCCCAGGGGGGACAATTGTTGTATCAACTGGAATATCGCTAAAGAGGTTTTCTTTGGCAGTTTTAAACACCTTAATTTCTTCCTCGATGGGTGCATCGCCAAGTTCTACTTTATGCACATCATCTGCGCTTCTGTTAACATCAGTGCGATAGACGTTTAAATCAGTAGTGGCAAGCCCACCGTATTTTTGGTAGATCTCAGCTGATTCGCCTTGTAACTTTTCAAATTGAGGATCAACTTTGGTAGAAACTGATTTGATATTTTTAAGTACTGATAAAACTTCATCTCTTTTACAAACTTGATACATTTTAGTGAAGGTATTGTGATGAACTTTGAGAATTTTAGCAGCATTGTAAGAGGAAGGTTCAGCGGTAACCAGCAATTGTCTGATAGTAGGCAGTCCAAATTCTCTAACAATTTTTTGAACAGGTTTACAATCCAAAGAAACATTGGCAGCAATGCCGCATTTTAAAACACAATCATCAGGAGATTTAATATCAAACATGCGTGAACGATGGGCAGTGGCGTTTGCCCCTCTTTGGCATACGGCCCGTTTACTTGCCAGCGTGTCTTTTAAGTCAGCAGCCTTCTTGGTTCCAATAGCTGCCTGGTATGCGGCTTCAGCTTGTTTATATTCTGGACAGACGTTGGTGAAATACCAATGACTATCGCCCCAATCCCTGGCGCATTCACCATATATCCAGTGGGGTGGAACGTTTACGGTTTGCCTCCAGATTGGCTTATAAGCTCCATCATAGATTCCGGCAAGGCAATCAATTTCGTGCGCATTCATATTCATCAGTTCTCGATGGGCAACACTTTCGGCAACCTCTAAGGATTTTTTTACTGATTCTTCTGAATACCTTTTATCATTTAAAACGTTTAGGTATTTTTTATTATTGATGATTTGCTCTCCGGTTATGGACAGTTTTTGAGCATCATTTACCAATCCGGTCTGGTCAAAAGTATAGTTGTAGGGGTCGATCTGATCAAGTTTGGCCTTATGAAATTCGGCGATGGCCGTGGAAACCAATAAACTGCCGGAGACTTTGGCAATTTCTGAATCGGGGTTTTCACCAATACATTTGGACATGGAACTAAAAATTATTCCAACTGCCACAGAATTGGTAAAACGCTGTCCTTCGCTGGTATCTAGGGAAATTTGGGTATCGGAATCTGGCTGTTTATCTGCCCCTACCCCCACTGTTAAACATAAAAACGAACAAATAAAAAGCAGTGTTTTTTTCATATCGGTTTCCTGTTACCCCATCAATTTACAGGGTATTTGTATATTTTAAATTAATAATGCAAAAATTGACATAGTAATTCCGACAAATGACTGTCGATAGTTGCTAACACACCAAAAAGACGTTTGCATAAAATATTGTAAAAGTAGGGACATGATGAAAGGTTGACATAAATCTGTGGCAATTCCTGGCAACATGTCAGGTTGTAGTATTTTTGATTTACTTAATCGTAAAGACCATTACAATGTCTGATATGAATGCCAGAGAATTTAATATCAAAGAATATTTACCACATGTCTTTTTATTCAATTCACTAAGCGATGAAGATCTTTCCGAGATAGCTAAGGTTTGCTCGATAATCAGGCCTAAAAAAAACACTTTGGTATTTAACCAGGACTGCCTGGCGGATTATTTTTATGTGGTGGTCATAGGAAAAATTTCCATTTTCCGGGTTAATAAACATGGTGAGGAGCAAGTCATTCATATTCATACGGATAACGAAGTTGTGGCCGAAGCAGCCATCTTTGATCGAATGAAGTATCCGGCCAGCTGTAAAACCATTAAAGATTCCACCCTGGTTAAAATTCCCAGGATCGCCTTGATTAATCTGATTATGAAAAGACCGGAAACCTCACTGAAAATCATGAGCGCCTACGCCATGCGGTTGAGAGAGTTTGTAAGCAAGGTGGAATATTTATCAATTGTAGATGTCAAGCAAAGAATCCTTAGATATTTTATTAAAAATAAAACGATATTCCAGGGAAAATTCATAGTTGAGTTGCATATGACCAAAAAAGAATTTTCCCAGATTCTGGGGACTGTTCCAGAAACCCTTTCTCGAAACCTGGGAAAGTTAAAAAAGGATAAAATAATAAAAGAAACCAAAAATCATTTTGAGATCATTTCTATGGAAAAAATTAACAATTTAATCGGAGATTAAGTTGTCCTATATCCTTTTGATTTATTTTTAATATTACGATTTGCTTGATGATCGTCAAGATAAAATAGCGCAAAACAGGCGAAGATATCCGTATTGAAACGAGGAAGGGGTATGCATAGGAAAATCATAAAAATACGGGAAGAGCTTTGTAACGGATGTGGAGTATGTACGGAGGGATGCACTGAAGGGGCGCTTAGGATCGACAACGGCAAGGCCCGATTAGTACAGGATGATTTCTGTGATGGTTTTGGTGATTGCATCGGAGTATGCCCCACTGGAGCTTTGACTATTGAGCAAAGGGATGCCTTGGATTTTGATGAGGAAGGGGTCAAAGCACATCTTTTAAAAACAGGTGGAAAAGAAGCTGTTTTACAAATGGAAGCGGCCCAAGCAAAGCATCGGTCTCCTGGAACTGGATGCCCGGGAATGATAAATCTTAGTTTGCCTAAAAGCTCAACTAAAAAGCCACCAGCTGAAAATAATAGTTTTAAAGTGTCGGTCATGGCATCTGAGCTTGCCCAGTGGCCGGTGCAGTTACACTTAGTCAATCCGACCAGTGATTTTCTTAAAAATAAGGAATTGGTGGTGCTTAGCACCTGTTCACCGGTAGCTGGCCCGGATGTTCACTGGAAGTATTTAAAGGGCAGAAGTGTGGTGGTTGCCTGTCCTAAGTTGGACAACGTAGCTCCCTATACTAATAAACTGGCCCAAATATTTAGAGAGGCAAATGTGCCAAAAGTTATTGTCTTACGGATGCAGGTGCCATGCTGTCAAGGTTTGAGTATGATTACCAATGAAGCCAGAAAAATATCATGTGTGAACGATTTGATTATTGAAGAACACACCATGGGTTTTGAAGGAAATATTCTAGCTATTAAAGAATTATAAACTGGAATGATCAAATAAAAGGAGATTTTTATGAGTATGTTTTGTTTTCAATGTCAAGAAGCTATGAACTGTGTTGGTTGCGATAAGGAAGTGGGGGCCTGTGGAAAAAAAGCTTCCACCGCCAATTTACAAGATTTACTGATTCATTATCTTAAGGGTATTGCGCTGGAAAACGAAGTTGTCTCTCCACCTAATAAGGAAAATTCAGTTTTTATTATGGAAGCGCTTTTTGCCACGATCACCAACGCCAATTTTGACGATGAGGCCATTTTAAATTTAATCAATAACGCTAAAACTAAATTAAAAAACGTTTATCCGGAAAATGGAGTGGGGGTTTTAGCGACAGTTAATGAGGATGTCCGTTCGCTTAGAGAACTTTTAATCTATGGGTTAAAAGGAATTGCAGCTTATGCCCATCACGCTTATGTTTTAGGGTATGAGAGGGAAAATATTTATAATTTTATGTCAGAAGCTTTGATTTCCACTACAAAAAATTTAAACGTGGATGAAATGGTTAAAATGGTCATGAAGGCCGGCGAAGTTGCGGTTGAAACCATGGCACTTTTAGACAAGGCAAATACCGAAAGATTTGGCAATCCTGAAATTACCAAGGTGAATATCGGGGTTAGAAACAATCCGGCAATTTTAATATCCGGACACGATTTAAAGGATATGGAGCAGTTGTTAGAGCAAACTGCAGGAACAGGAGTGGATGTCTATACCCATAGTGAAATGTTACCAGCCAATTACTATCCCAAATTTAAAAAGTATCAGAATTTTGTGGGTAATTATGGAAGTTCCTGGTGGAATCAACATAAGGAGTTTGATTCATTTAATGGCCCGATCCTTATGACGACCAATTGTATTACTCCCGTAAGAAAAAGCTATCAGAGCAGAATTTATACTACTGGAGTGGTCGGATATCCAGGTGTCAAACACATTCACGAAAAAAATGGTAAAAAGGACTTTTCTGAAATTATTTTCCAGGCCAAACGGCTCAAATCCCCGACAGAAATAGAAAAGGGAGAGATTATTGGTGGTTTTGCTCATCACCAGGTTTTAAAACTGGCAGACAAAATTGTGGATGCCGTGAAAAGCGGAGCCATTAAAAAATTTATAGTGATGGCCGGATGTGATGGAAGGCAAAACACCCGCAGCTATTTTACCGAAGTGGCCTCTAAATTACCCAAGGACACGGTTATTTTAACTGCTGGTTGTGCCAAGTATCGATACAATAAACTGGATTTGGGAGATATTGGGGGGATTCCCCGTGTGCTGGATGCCGGTCAGTGTAATGATTCTTATTCACTGGCAGTCATTGCCCTTAAATTAAAGGAGGTGTTTGGTTTAAACGATATTAACGAATTACCAATTTCTTATGATATAGCCTGGTATGAACAAAAAGCTGTAACGGTTTTATTGGCCCTTTTGCATTTGGGGGTGAAGGGTATCAGATTGGGCCCTACTTTGCCGGCATTTTTATCACCTAATGTGGTTAAAGTTTTGGTGGAAAATTTCAACATCAAACCTATTGGTGAAGTGGAGCTGGACATTCAGGAAATGATGATTTGATTATTTTCTTTAAGTTTCAATCAGTTTTTGGATTGGTGCCATAAATAATGGGTATAAATTTCTTGTTTATTGATATCAAATATCCAAGAGATGCTTTGAAGCCAGTTGTTAACTGATTGAAACCAATAGAATTTTCCCAATTTTGTAAAAAAGCATTTTTAAAGTGATCTTTTTAATCAGAAGTCATGATTTCAACGGTTATAATTATTCAATGGAGATAAATATGAATAAAATTAAAATGCTTTTTTTACTTCCTATGATGGTGTTGTCTGCTCACATTATGGCTTCTGAAATTACTTTGGAAAACGAGTATCTTAAAGTTGGGATCAATGAGAATTCGGGAGGAGCCATTAGTTTTTTAGCTGATAAAAAAACCTCTACCAATTATATCAACTCGAGCGACTTGGGACGCTATATTCAATTATCCTTATACGGTAGCAGTGATGGTTCCAAGTGGTCAGGTAGCCCCTCAGCTGATAAGGGATGGGTTTGGAATCCGGTGCAGGCCGGTTCAGCTAATCATGAGAGGTCGCATGTGATTGATTTGAACCAAAGCAAAGATGAGATATATGTTAAATTGAATCCACGAAATTGGGCCGGTGGGCAGCTGCTGAGAGATATTGTTTTTGAACAATGGGTGAAGCTGGAAGGTGAGGTCGTGCATGTCAGGTATAAGGCCACCTATCAAGGCAATGTCAGTCATGAAGAAAGAGATCAAGAAATTCCTGCTGTCTTTTTAAACTCTGCCCTTACCGATTTTGTCTATAGTAACGGTAGTAAAATGGTAATGGAAAAACCAGGTTTTCCAAATAAACAGACTAAGGTGGCAAATCACTGGGCGGCATTTTTAAGCGGTAATCACGGTGTGGGTGTCCTTACTCCGGGTGCCAATATTTTTACTTACTATTATTTTAAAGATAAACCATCTTGTGCTTATATGAGCCCAATTCAAAGATTTGGTATTAAAAAAGGTTTTGATAAGGAGTTTGATGTATATCTGACCGTTGGTAGCCTGGAAGAGATCCAGGCCCGGTTTGCCAAAATCAAAAAATCAGATAAGAAATCAAAATAATGACTGTCGATTATATTTTAACCGTGTTTATCACCATTCTTACAGTTGTCGATCCACTGGGCATTATTCCCGTTTTTTTACCCATCGCTAATAAATTTCCTTCCAACTCAAGAAATAAACTGATTATCAAATCCACCTTGATAGCCTTTTTTATTGGTACGATCTTTTTAATTTTAGGTAAAATTCTTTTTTATTATTTAAAAATTGAGTTTTATTCTCTTAATATGGTGGGTGGAATACTTCTGTTCGTCGTGGGTTTTCAAATGGTACGCTCTGATCCCAGACAGACCATATCCAATGATGATATTTTATCAGAAATTGATGATGTGGCGGTTTTCCCTCTGGCCATACCCATGTTGTCGGGGCCTGGCACCATTGCCACTTTGTTGATGTTTGTTTCAAAAAATAATGAGGTTAGCAATTATAGTTTGATTTTTTTGGCGATGGTGTTTGCCTTCATCGTAGCTGCACTGGTGATGAAATATTGCGAGTTTTTTTCGAGGATTGTAGGTAAAACGGGGATGAATATCATTGATAAGGTGATGGGTATTATTTTATGTGCTTTGGCTGTCCAATTCATTGCCAACTCCATTCGGACTTATATCCAAACTTTAGCATGATCATGTTTATTTGCTGGTTCTTATTTTTAATGTGATGGTAAAACTGTGCGGTTGATCGTTGTCCTTGTAGTAATTACAGCAGTTGAATTTTACACTCCGGGCCTTTAATTCTTTGAAAATATCAAAGAGAGATTTCTTAATTCCATTATGCAAAGTATGTTCAAAATGAAGAGACTTTTGGTCCAGTTCGATTCCTCCGATGGTGTAGATGATATCCATAAAGACGTCGTGGTGTGTTTGTTCAATATGAAACATATCCTTTTGACTTAGCCACCGACCAATCTCCTCAAGTTCATAAAGCAGGTCAATAATTAATTGGGAAGTGTTGATTTTGGAGAATTGATCACCTTTTTTCTTGTAATTTGTATAGATCAAGTGGCTAAAACGCCCAAGCAAAA
>Ga0208375_1002245_pt1 | contig 18772 bp, 20 predicted proteins | sample RifOxyD1_FD_184038 | JGI IMG/M metagenome (GOLD analysis project Ga0208375, IMG submission 184038) | Soil microbial communities from Rifle, Colorado - Rifle Oxygen_injection D1 (SPAdes) | ecosystem: Environmental > Terrestrial > Deep subsurface > Rock core/Sediment | place: Rifle, Colorado... | reverse complement strand
AGATAACTTCTTTAACACCCTCATCTGATTTACTAATAGAAACCATTTCTGATTTAAAACCAACATTTTTAAAAAAGTTTTGGTACATTCGATAGACATCCGAAACAAAGATTGAAGCCTCATCTCCACCAGCACCAGCACGTATTTCAATCATAACGTTTTTATCATCCAGTGGGTCTTTAGGAAGCAGCAAAACTTTCAAGCGCTCTTCAATTAGAGGAAGCGCAACATCGCCTTGGCTGATTTCTTCTTTTGCCATTTCTCTTAGTTCTTCGTCTTTTTCATCGTTTAAGATTTCTTTGGCTTGATCTAAGGTTTCTTTTAATTTTCGATATTCCTTATAGACCTTTACAACTTCATCCAAGCCAGCTCTTTCCGATGAAACTTCCTTAAATTCTTTTTGATTGTCATAAATTTTAGGATCTGCTAATTTTTGAGTTAAGCTATCATATCGATTTACAACAGATTCTAATTTATCAAACATCGACATCGCTTACTCCAAAAAATCAGCTAATTTCAAATTAGATTTCTCAACATCATTAAGATTGCCAATAGCAACTTCTTCTAAGGTGATAACCTTTTTAGCTAGGCCAACATTTTTTAAATTATATTTTTCTTCCAAGAATAGAGCTGCTTTTATGGAAACCAAGGCTACTTCCAACTGCTCATCGGTGGGCTCTCTAGTAGTAAGTCGTTGCAACAAAAGGCCTGGAGTCGATAACATCTTTCCCCACCAAGTATTACACTTTTTTCCCATCAATTTTATAAGCTCATAAGATAATCCGGCGATTGGAAAAACCAGCAGGATTTTAGTTCCGACTGCCACCAAATGTTTCAAGATGGTAGGTAGACCTGCACCAACTGGTACTAACGCAAAAAATACAGCAAACAAAATAATGGAAATAAAAAGTAAGAAGAAAATAAATGTTGTGCCACATCTAGGATGAAAGGTGGTATATTTTTTAGCATTTTCAATGGTTAATTCTTCCTGAGCCTCAAATGTCGAAATAGATTTATGTTCAGCCCCATGATATTGAAAGACCCGCCTGATATCGGGGATTAAACCAATAATAACGATATAAAAAATAAAAATAAATGCTTTAAGCACCCCATCGATAGTGTGAAAAGTAAAACTTTGAAGTCCCCATGAAGCATTAGTGCTATCAGCAAACAATGCAGTTAAAAAGTGAGGTAGCGCTTTAAAGAGCAGTATCCCAAACACTAGGGATGCACCAATAGAAACCCATGTAGCAAATCCAACTTTTTCTTTCTCTTTTTCTTTCCTTATGGCTTCTTCCCGACTAACACCTTTTTTTTCTGCCTTTTTAATCATCTCAGATGACATAGCGACTCTAGCTGAATAATTTAGAGCAACAATCCCATTGGCCATAGTTTCAAGCAGAACAAAAACGCCTCTTATAAAAGGTAACTTTAGGATCTTATTCTTTTTGAAAAGTCCAAACCACTGGTCTCTTCTAAGTTTTATAGTTCCATCTTCTTGCCTAACCGCAACAATAAAAGTGTGAGGCGACCTCATCATTACTCCCTCTATGACCGCCTGGCCTCCGATAGAAGTAAATTTTTGAGCGCTATCTGAATTATTTAGCACAAGATTACCCATTCATAGAATCAAGGAATTCTGTATTAGTTTTGGTTTTTGTAATTCGACTTAACATAAATTCCATTGCATCGATGGTGTTCATAGGGTGCAACACTTTCCTGAGCAAATAAACTCGTTGTAAATCGTTGTCACTCATTAACAGATCTTCTTTTCTAGTTGAAGCTCTATTGATATCTAAACATGGAAAAATTCTTTTTTCGAGTAGTTTTCTATCCAATTGAATTTCAGAGTTACCAGTACCCTTGAATTCCTCAAAAATAACTTCGTCCATTCTGGAACCGGTATCAATCAAGGAAGTTGCAATAATAGTTAATGAACCACCATGCTCAATATTTCTAGCAGCACCAAAAAATCGTTTCGGTCTATGGAGTGCATTCGAATCAACTCCACCTGATAAAATCTTTCCTGATGGTGGAACTACGGTGTTATAGGCGCGAGCCAGCCTGGTAATTGAATCAAGCAAAATAATAACGTCTTTACCTGCTTCAGTAAGTCGCTTAGCTTTTTCCATAACCATTTCTGCAACTTGTACGTGACGGCTAGCAGGTTCATCAAAAGTACTTGATACAACTTCCGCAGCTACGTTTCTTTTCATGTCAGTAACTTCTTCAGGTCGTTCATCAATCAATAAAACGATGGTGACTGCTTCCTTATGGTTAGTGGTAATAGCATTAGCCATATCCATCAAAAGCACGGTTTTTCCGGCTTTAGGTGGAGCCACAATTAAACATCTCTGTCCAAAACCTTGTGGGACAAATAAATCGATAATTCTAGTAGAATAATTAGTTGGTTTGAATTCCAAATTAATTTTTTTCTCAGGATATAGCGGGGTTAAGTTATCAAACAAAACCATTCGTTTATGTTCTTCAGTACCCTGAAAGTTCACTGTTTCAACTTTTAAAAGAGCAAAGTAGCGCTCCCCATCTTTGGGTGGGCGAATCTGACCAATAACTGTATCACCTTTTCTAAGCCCAAAGCGTCTAATCTGACTGGGGCTAACATAAATATCATCAGCACCTGGAAGGTAGTTGTAGCCGGGAGAACGTAAAAAGCCAAAACCGTCAGGTAGTATTTCCAAAACACCTTCACCGAAAATTTCATTATCATTTTCTGCGTGTTTTTTTAATAAGGCAAAAATGACTTCGTGCTTTTTTAAAGCACCAGGATTTTCGATTCCTTCTTTTTCTGCCATTTGGGTTAATTCAATAATCTCTTTTTCTCTTAAATCATTCAGATGCATCAGTTACTACTCCTTAATACACAAGATATATAATAATTTTTTGGTTGAGCTATTTATATGAAACAATCTTCCCTTGTCTGTTACTTAAGATTAACTCAAGAATTTGCTTATCACTCCCTACGTTTTTTATCGGTTTTTTCAATTGTGGTGAACGCAGAAAAAAGCTAGTGATTAATAACCTTTGAAAGTTAAGGTCTTTGTTCATATCATAGCTTTTAAACATTTCTTGTCAAGTAGGTTTCATTTTCTTTGGAGAAGATATCCATATAATTTCTATCGGATAAATATAACTGATTGAATTTACATCTAATCAGTAGTATGTACCTACAAATGTGCTCCAAATCATTCTCTCGATTCACTCTCTTTCTGGGAAAAAAAATAATGTCCATAGATTATGGAGAAAAGTATGTAGGTCTCGCAACGTTTATTCCGGGAAATGATCCCTACCCACTTGGTTTTGGGCGCATCAGATTTACGGGACAAAAAAAGCTCATTAGCGATTTAATCAATTATGTAGAAAGCGAAGCTGTCGATCTTTTAGTTTTGGGAATCCCTAGACTACTTGATGGTAAAGAAACCAGCTCAACTGAAAAAATTAAAAAGTTTGGTGAATTACTTAAATCAAGTTTGCCAAACGTATTAGTATATTTTCAAGACGAAACTTTAAGCACTTTTGATGCCAAAGACCGTATGAAAAACTCTCCTGAATTTAATTTTAAAGTATCAATGGACAAAATTGATATGGTTTCCGCAGTTATAATATTAGAAGATTTCATAGCAGATAAAAATCAACTGAATATGTAGCAACGTGCTAAAGCGAATCTTCAGGCTTAACAAAAACTATTGTACTTTCCCTTATCGCGAATTATTATCTTAGTACTTTTTAAAAATTTTATGTTTAGAAAAATAATACTTTTCACTTTTATTCTCATTTGTCTGGCAACCGGCTTTGCTTTTTATAAAGTCTATCACTCCATCGAAAATTGGCGTTACCAAGGACTTGATCAAATATTTGAGATTAAAAAAGGTGAGAGTTTTTCACAGATCAACTTTCATTTAGGTCAACAACGATTAATCTCCAGTAAAAAAATCTTTTACCAATACGCTAAAATAAATGGTTTATTGACCAGTTTCAAAGCTGGCAAGTATTTAATAAAAAACAATTCTAATATGAATGATGTCATCAATACTCTAGTCAATGGTACCCCTATGCTAACTAAGTTAACGGTACCCGAAGGAAAAAATCTTTTTGAAATAGGTAAAATACTAAACGAGAACAATATTTGCAATTATGATGAATTTATAACCCTTAGTTTAGATAAAGATTTTGTCGCTTCACTTGGAATTAAGGCCCAGCGAATCGAAGGTTATCTTTATCCTGAAACTTATCTCTTCCCTCCCGGAACTCCCGCCAAACAAATAATTATTAAAATGGTTGAAACATTCAAGAAAAAAATATCAGTCTTGGATTTTTCAAAAACTTTTTTAAACTTTCATGAAGTCATAACCCTTGCCTCGATTGTAGAAAAGGAAACCGGAGCCCCATTTGAACGGGCCAAAATTGCGGGAGTTTTTGTAAACCGATTAAAAAAGCGCATGCGCCTACAAACAGACCCCACTATAATATACGGAATGTTTGAAGAATTTGGAGGTAATATTCAGTCAAAGGATAAAAAACATCCCTCTCCGTACAACACATATATGATAAATGGTCTCCCCATTGGGCCAATTGCCAATCCGGGAATTGCATCTATCAAAGCTGCGCTAGAACCAGAAACTCACACTTATCTCTATTTTGTAAGTAAAAACGATGGTACTCATGAATTCTCCTCAACTTTGATTGAACATAACCAAAAAGTTGAACAGTTCCAAAAAAATTATTATATGAGGCAGGGTAAAAGCTGGCGAGATCTTAACCTTAAATCCAATAAAGCTGAAAAATAACCAACTTTTCTCCTCAACTTCTTCTTAATTTTTTCATTATATTTGTTCTTTATTCTCATTATTTCAAACTATCCTGCCGACAATGTTAAGACGGTGCTGGTGCTTTAACGGACTTTTTTACCCCTTTAGGCCATTGAACAAATTTCAGGTAAAATATTATGAAGAGAAGGCCCCGTATAGGATATATAAAATGGAGGAACCCATGGAGAAGGCCAAAATTGAAAAATACAAAAAAATGCTACTTACTCTCAAAACCCAAATTTTAAGTGGAGGAGTTTTAAAGATAGCGAGCGACCTTCATATATCCCCAGAAGACTTGTCTGAAGAGGGTGATTTGGCAAATAATGTTATTCACCAAGAAATCTCCTTCAATATTAAAAATCGCGAACTCAAAAAGCTTAGAGAGATTGAAGAGGCACTAGACCGCATCGAAAGCAATTGTTTTGGCGAGTGTGACGATTGTGGTGAAGAAATCTCTGAAAAAAGATTGAACACCCAACCTTGGACTACTCTTTGCATTCACCATGCTGAAGAACGAGAGCGCGAAACTTTTGTAAAGAAATTAGCCTGATAAATTATAAATTATCTGGTTGAATAACCGTATATCTTTTTAAATCATTCGTCTTGCCGAGCAAATCGTTGACTTCATTTTGGAGATTTCCATAGGTAACTTTCTGTGTCTTGATCAAGATACTAGTTAACTCTCTTCCTCGAGTATGCTGACAAGAAATCAAAGTACCCAATACCAACCCTAATATTAGGAATTTTAGTATGTTTTTCATATCTCCTCCTGAGATTTCAGGTCCCTTCTAGACCACTTCAAACACATCCTTTATCAAGCAAAATCCTTACCAAGATTTTCTACGATTTATTAGCCTATTAGAAGCGCATTTGATTTGGGGAGATTATTTAGACACCATTATACGACAACAAATAGTCTACTTTATAGATTTTGTTTATGTAAAACTTATTTACACTTGCTTGTGTCTAATAAATAGACAATTTTTATAAAAACCTACACTCTTGCCCTTCAAGTACTGGTTAACCCTCTGTTTTCTATCAAGGATAATTGGCAAAAAGATTGCTCATTAATTAGAAGCAGGAGCATTGTTCCTGTGATAATAACACTTTAAAAAAGAAAGAAAATGAGAAACCAACAACACCCGATGAGCTTTCTATTTAAATGTTTCATAATTGCTTGGTTGCTTGCCTCCTTGAGTGTACAAGCCAAGCCAACCAACACAAGTGACTCTCCTTTTGATTTACTTGACTTAAACTCCTCGTATACTAGCTGGGGTATCTCGCCCACCAATAAAAAATCTTCAATCAACCTTCAAGAAGCTTGGCAAATATTAAATACACCTAAAAAGAAAATAGTCGTGGCAGTTATTGACACAGGTATTGATCCAAATCATCCTTTTTTTTCCCGAAGTTTATATTTGATGGATAAAAAAATAACCAGTAGTGAATATGGAGTTGATTTTTCTAAGAACAGTAAAAATAAATATACTCCTTTTGATTATCATGGACACGGAACACATGTAGCGGGAATTGTCAGAAGCGTTGATCCTTCTGTACAATTATTGATTCTTAAATATTACAATCCCGAAGCAACAGGAAAAGACAATCTTAATTCCACCATAGACGCTCTAAAGTACGCAGTTGATAATAACGTGGATATTATCAACTACTCAGGTGGTGGACCAGAACCAGCATTGGAGGAGTTACGAATTTTAAAGGAAGCTGAGAGAAAAGGTATTCTGATTGTTGCAGCTGCAGGGAATGAAGAGTCTAATATAGATCAGAAGAAAAGTGCTTACTACCCAGCCAGCTATGGGTTATCAAATATTATAACTGTTTCAGCTTATGATATGCAGCTCAGTATGCTTTCAGTATCAAATTACGGAAAATACTCAGTAGATATCTTTGCCCCTGGACATCGGATTAAATCATCTTATCCCAACGGTCGTTCTGGAATATTAACTGGTACCAGTCAAGCTACCGCTTTTGTAACTGGCGTTGCTTCTCTAATAAAATCCCAGTACCCCGCTTTCGATGGACCAACTCTCAAGAAAATCATCACGGCTTCTGCAACAGAAGAAGTGAATTTCTTCAACAAATGCAAATCAAATGGAAGACTTAATGCTTATAATGCACTTAAGATGGCAAAGTCTTATGAAACTTTAAAGATCGCTCCTAACCGAGAACTCGCCAATAAAAAAGTCGGACATATCCAATATCGGTTACACAAGAAAGCCCAATAATTTTTTGCTTGATAATTGGTAAAAAGTTCTACGGATATATTGCAAAATAAGAAAACATTTTCAGACCTACCGAAATCAAAATTAAATTGAATAGCATAATCAGCATTATGTACCCAACTCTGATAGTCCCAAATAATTTGAGGGTCAAAAGTTGTTTTAATTTGCTCTTTTCATTTTCTCGATGATCTATCCAAGAAGTTATCTTAGATACATAGACTGAATTGTCTGCAATAATCTCCTTGTCTGACGACATTACTTTATCTTTTATCTTTTGACTTAGGTATTTCTTTAGTCCCAGTTTTTCAAACTCTCCAACTAAATGAGTAAGTTCCAAATAAAAATATTTCCGATTTGCTTCGACTGGATCAATATGATCAAAAAAATATTTAAGGAGGTTATCTAAACGCCTTTTTAAAGCTAATTCATATTTAAGATATCTGGAATATTTTTTATCAATGGTGAAATAAGCTAGTTTTCTAAGGGTTCCCATGCGATAGAAGTTTTCCTGGATTTCATAAAAACACATGTGACCAAAAGGTTTACCAATAAAAGTGAAATTCAATTGGAAACCACAAGCCTCACACTCTTTATCAGTTAAATATACACTCTGACATCTGGGACACTTTTTGATTTCTTTACTATTTTTAGAGTGTAGTAAATCGCCTTGAATCCGAACATCCATGTTTTCATTCATGCCTAAATCCTTTTATTCATATCCTTAAAGTTATGATACCTAAAGGTTTTGGGTGTTGGCAATTACCTGGTAAAGAATTAGAATATCTTTTTAATCGCATAAAGCATCCGAGAAAATATGTCAGGATTATTTATTAGAAAGAATATTGCTTTTATTTTCAGTTACCTGGGAGGAATTTTGTATGCCCTGGGATTTCCGGTTGAATTCATGCCCTCGTTTTTTCTAGCACCCATGATAGGTGTAACTTTTTTTTTCACATCAATTTTTAAAGAAAACTCAAAAAAAATAAGATTTATTCATTTCCTCTTATTTTCTCTGGGCGCCTATAGCTTGGGTTATTACTGGATTCCCTACACCATAGAAGAATTTGGAAATATCAACTTTCCGTTTAACCAAATACTCGGTGCTTTGTTTTCCCTCATTATATTTCCCCATTTTTTTATTTTAATTTTTGTTTCAAATTCACTAAAAAAAATAACTACCCGAAAAATATTTTCAAAAATTGCATATCCTCTGATTGCCTTGATCATCACCCTCATGGAGCACTTCACCCCTTCTCAATTTCCCACTTATCTGGCCCATCCTTTCGGATATCTCGCCCCCAATCTCTCCTTGGCTCCAGTGTTTGGAACAATCATTTTTTCCTTTATGAGTTTTTGGTTGATCCTAACTATAACTCTCAAACCTGCTCATAAAAAAAATATCATCATTTCCGTCAGTGCTTTTATTTTATTTGTCGTCTGCAATTTTATAAACCCTCTTCCTTCCCTAAGTAACCCCAGTAATGAAAACAAACAACTGTCTATCCGAATGGTCCAGGCCAATATTGGAAATTTTTTAAAACTAACCTCCGAAGAGGGTGATACCAATTCCATTCAAGAAGTTATTGTCAGATATAAGAACATGAGTACCGACCCCTCAATCTATCCAGATTTAATCATCTGGCCGGAAACTGCTTATCCTAAAACTCTCTACTCTAAATATTTACAAAATAATAATACTGAAATTCCTGATCTTTTTAAGGAGATCATTCAATTTCAAAATGCCGATCTTTTTATAGGTGGCTACGACTTCGACAAACTGGATGACAATTCTACTTTTGAAACTGAGTACAACGCTGCTTTTTTATTTAAATCATCCAATCAAGGCATACCCCTCTACGACAAGGTATACCATAAAATTAAATTGCTCGCCTTCGGTGAAACTCTTCCTTTTGGAATTTTCAATAAATATCTGGAAAAATATATCCAAAATATTTCGTACTTCAAAAAAGGTAGTCAATTTACGCTGTTCGAAACTAAAAGAAATTCTTTGTTTATTTCATCGATATGTTATGAAATCCTTCAACCTTCCTTTACCAGAAAATATTTAAACACGGTGGAAAAAGAACCTCACTTTATAATTAATTTAACTAACGACTCGTGGTACGGAATCTCCAGCGAACCTTATCAACATCTTTTTCTATCTAAATGGCGAGCCTATGAATTTAAAATTCCAATTATTCGCATGACCAATACGGGGATCTCTTCCATTATTTATCCTGATGGAAGTGAATCAAAAAGATCGAAACTTTCTAGTGTAGAAAATCTCGATTTAGCTTTTACATTCACTGATAGAACCCCGACGATTTACCAAAGATATGCTTATTTACCTTTTTTCATTTTTTGGGTATTTATTTGTGCATTTACATTGCTACTTAATTATCGAAGAGAAAAACCTTCACTCAGTAAATCGTGAAGTCTTAGAAAACCCATAAACACTCCATTGGGGTCAATAATAGGCAGTACATTTAAAGGCTTGGGACGGTTTTCCATCAAAACCAAAGCATCCATGGCCAAATCTTCAGGGTAACCGATTATAGGAGAAGAGTTCATAACTTCACTCAAAGCTATATCTATATTGGTTTCAGCTGTGGTAAAGGCCCGGCGAATATCACCCTCCACAACAATCCCTTTTAAAATACCCATGTCATCAATAACCGCACATGCTCCTACTGGATATCTAGTCATTTCTAAAATAGCTTCTCTTAGACTACTGGATTCATTTAAAGTGGGACAGTCTTCTTTTTTGCGCATCAAACTCACTACTTTCATCAACATACTTTTGCCTAAAATTCCTGCTGGATGATTAATCGCAAAACCTTCTCGATTGATACCAGCAATTGACTCATATAAAACTGCCATAGCATCCCCCATGGCCAGTGCTACGGTAGAACTAGTGGTGGGAGCCTGGTTATTTATACAAGCTTCCTTATCTACACAACAATCTAATACAATTGCGCATTCACTGCCAATGGTTGATAAAGAATTTCCTAATAGTCCAATTTTTTGCTCCTTTGGAATGGATAAAAAAGGCAGTAATTTTAAAATTTCTTCGGTGGCTCCCGATTTACTAATAAATACCATACAGTCATTACTTCTAAGTCTTCCAAGGTCACCATGTAGCGCTTCTACCGGGTGAAGAAAAAATGATGGTAAACCTAGTGATGAAAAGGTCGAAGCCAACTTTTGACCAATCATTCCCGACTTTCCCACTCCACAAAAGACTAGTTGCCCCCCCATTCTTTGAATCATATTGAATAAATCCGTGAGTTTTTGCACAACCTCTTGATTTAATCTTTCTTTGGCAGACGTAATGGCCATTGCCTCAAGTTCTAAAACCTTTTTCATAGTCAGCAGATTATCCATACTTTCACCACACTTTTTATAAACCAACTCAGAATATTGTAACTTATCTAAAATGACACTATCAATCTTTGCTTTATAATTTTTACAAATATGTTAAAATAAAGACAGGAGAACTATTTTGACAAATAATATTTTAAGAAAATTGTTCCTATTTTTATTATTATATCTAGTATCATGCACTTCTTACGAGCAATTCAAATACATAACTGACGAATTCGAAATTCCATCACAAGTTTATAACGCAACCTACGCTCAAACCTGGCAAGCTGTCATACAATTTGCCAAGAAATACGACCTTGCTGTTCAAAATCAGGAAGCAGGTATTATCAAAACTAGAGACATAGATAATACGCTTGAACTGAATTTCACCGATTCATTTGGTTCTAAAGATTCAGTAAAATCAGCTAAATTTAAAGTCATTATTAACGTTGTTAAGGGCTTTCGAGGTAATAAAGAAATCACTAAAGTTACCATTTTTAAAAGACAGATGGTGGAACAAGATTTTTTACAAGGTTATAAAGTTATTGCCAGCGATGGGATATTTGAAAAGGTGGCCCTTTACCGCATTGGTAAAATTTTAAGCGTTGATAGTAAAATCCAAAATATTGAAAAGGGTAAGCAAGAAGAAGATGCTAAAAAGTTCTAACTTAAATTTTAGTCTCAGCTAAACTCATGCGTTTCCAAAATTGTCGTTTATTTACTTTCTCCCCTTTAGGTGAGGACTTTCCAGTTAATTGTCCTAGTGAATAATCCATTTCTTCAAAGATATCATCATATTTTTTATCATTAATCATTACCAGAAGAGGCTTTTTGGCTTCTTGTAATTTTAAATCACCAACTGCTTTAATGACATTTTTTATAATGTTTGTTCTTTTGTAGACGTTTTTAACATTGTAATAATTTTGCTGATCGTAGAGCATTGCCCAAACTCTTGACCCGTAAGATTTTAATTTAAGACTTTTGATATTTTCCAGTGCTTGAATTCTTACCAACAACGAACTATCTCCCAAAGCTTCTGCATAGACTGCACCATAGTCGCTTAAATTTAAGGCCAATAATGTCTTCAAGCTTGCCATTCGTAACACCCAGCTTGGGTGTTTACTAAACTTGGCAATAAATGGGGCAGCTTGTTTACCAACAATTCTACCCAGCAAAAAAGTAGCAATCCAACGATTTTTATCAGGATATTCAGAACTTTTCATAACATTGACCAGAACCGGGACAGATTTCCCCGCAAGCTTCAAGGTGCGCTCTTTAAGCGCAAAAAGATCTTTGTGATTAAGTTCTTTTTTATAGGTATCATTCAATGCGGAAAGCACTGGTTCTTTTTTAAAATCCATTAAGTTATTTGGTTTTTTAATATTCGAATAAGCACTTACGCTTAATACCAAACCCAAGGCAACAATCATACACAACTTAAATTTCATACTAACCTCAAAAACTAACCAAGCATTTTTTCAAATTCACTAAGCAGCTCTTCTGCTGATTTTTGATCTTCTGCCATTTTTCCAGAATCTGCGGCTACTGGAGCAGCTCCTTCTTCCGCTGGTTCAGGCTCAGCGCTAGCGGCTGTTTTAGGTTCAGGTTCTGCAATATCTTCTGGCATTTGTGCTGCTGGTTCGGGTTCGGACTCAAGCTCTGGCTCTGGCTCAGGCTCAGGTTCAGGTTCAAGTTCAGCAATTACTTCAGAAGCAGCGGCTGCCTCAACTAAAGCTGGTGCAGCTGCAGAAGCACCTGTCCCCTTGAGTGCCTCTAAGGATTTTCTTAATTGCTCATTTTCTTGTTGAAGTCTCTTTAGATTTGCCAAATCTTCTTCAATTATTTCGTATTCCATTAGCCTTTCTTTCAACTCATCTCTCTCGGCGGTAATGGCATTCATTTTAATCTGCATTTCATCATTTGGAACATTTTTAGCACCAAGCTCTTTGGCTTCTTGGGCTTTTTTCTCTGCATCTGCCAATCGTTTTTTCAAATCAACAATCTCTTCTTGCAGTTTTTTAATTTCTTTTGCGCTAGCATCCGGATCACCTGCACTTCGAAGCTGGGTCTCAAGATCCTGAATGATTCCATTTTTTTCACTTAGTTGTTGCTTTAATCGATTTATCTCAGCATTTTTTTGATTCAACTCTTCTTCTGAAATTCCGGTGGTCACCGTCGTTCTCTTTAGATTTTCCACTGGAAGAACAGAGGGAATTCCTTGACCTAATTCGAGTCCGCCTCCTCTAAAGAGAGAGGACTTTAGCGCAGTAGAATTTTGGATAATGGAATCCAAATAATTTTTTACGACACTAGCGGGAATTTGATGTGATAATTCATGAAATTTTTTTCTATTGTATAGCCAGTAAATTATTATAACGCCCAAAACAAGGATCAAAAGTCCGATAATAATAATCATCGCTTCCTGTCCAAAGTCGGTTAAAACAAGTTTCATCGATTCCACTAAAACCCCTCCATGGAAAAGGTACAGAAAATTGTAAATCAATTTACAATCGCGCACGTTTGGTCTCTGCGATCAACACGCTACACTAAATATTATACCCAATTTATTAAGAAATACCCAAATTATTTTGATGAAGTAGACAAAACCAGACTAGTTTGGTCAGTTTTAATTGAACTTAATTTTGATTAATTATCTCAATTATTTTTTTATACAGCGGATGTCTGGCTCCCACAATCGATGATTGGAATGGATTAAAATTTTCCCCCGAATAATTGGTAACTGCACCGCCAGCTTCCTTTAAAATCAATCCAGCAGCCGCAACATCCCAGGGAGATAAATTTTTTTCAAAAAAACCATCCCATAATCCCGAAGCTACATAACAAATATCCAAAGCAGCACTTCCAAACCGTCTTACTCCTCTAGAAGTACATACTAACTTTTTAAAGAGTTTAAATTCACTATCAACTGGCACACCTTTTTCACTAGCAAAACCAGTTACCCAAATTGCATCTTGAATTTTTTTGGTATTTTTATCTATAAATAACTTTCTTTTTTTATGAAGACTTGAAGGTCCTACATAATAAGCCCCATGCAAAGAAGTCGCATAAAACAACTCCCCCGAAACTGGCCGGTAAATAACCCCCATTAGTGGTACACCTAAATGTACCCAGGCAATAGAAATGCAATAATAGTCAGAACCGTTTAAAAAATTATGAGTTCCATCCAGCGGATCCACCACCCACAAGGCTTCTTGTTTCTTAAATTGCTCATATTCTGTGGTAGTTTGTTGAAGGTGATAAAAACTTTCCTCTCCCAAAATGTGGTGGGATGGATAATGATTTTTGATTCTTGCAAATATTAGTTTTTCAGTAGCGATGTCCGCCTTGGAAACTACACCTTGAGCGTGTTTATTATCCACTTTTAAAGAATGTATTTTTTTTTGAAATTGTAAAAGGGTCTTACCTGCATCTTTCGAAAGTTCAATGGCAAAGTTTAGCATTTCAAATAATTGTTTCTTGGATATTTTACTTGTCTTCGAATTCATCTGAGATCTCGTTATCAGATTCATCATCTTCTTGGTCTTTATGACTAATAACATACTCTTCACTTAACCACTTACCCAAGTCGATCATTTTACATCTGTAGGAACAAAAAGGTCTGAACTCATTTTGATAATAATCAAATTTTTTTTTGCATTTAGGACATTTAATTTCTAGTGTTTTATTCTTCATAATTTTTACAATAGTTTTCAAATAAGCTCATTATTTGATTGGTGAATCTCTCTGTACGTTGGGGTCTTAGAAATTGCTTTTGTTCTATGCATGAAATAACACGTATTCCCTTTACCGAACTCGAAAGCCAGGCTTCGTCGGCATTGAGTAACTCATTTTTAGCATAAAATCCTTCTTTGACTACCCACGCATGCTGCTTTAAACATTTTATAAAATGACTTCTGGTTACTCCATCCAAAATACCTGTTTTAACATCCGGTGTATAGATAGTGTTACCAGATCTAAAAAAAAGATTACTCGTAACTCCTTCTAAAAGAATATCATCTTGATTTACTAAAACAACATCCTCAAACCCTCTCTCCCTGGCATTTCTGAGAATTTTAGCGGACTCCATATAAGAGCCAATCTTAATGCAGGCAGGTTGATTGGCTTTATCTTGTTTTCGCACATCAAAGGCAACGGTAATTTCCTTGATCGTACTTAGACTATAATCAATTGGATTGGCTGTAATAAAAAATTTAATGTCATCTGGTTTTTTCCCCAGATCAACCAAACCTTCATTGAAAGGATAAAGAGTAATTCTTAGAGAGATATCCATTTTTGAGTTTAGTAGTGCTTGCTTTAATTGCGAAATACCCTTTAAAATTTGAAGACGAAGCGTCTCCCATAAATATATATTTTCATTATAAAAATAATCCAAATTCATTTTTAAACGATTTAAATGATCATTTAGAAAAAGCATTTTCCCATTATAGGTTCTAAGCGTTGTAAAAATTGTTTCACCAAATAAAATTCCCCGATTATCATACCGGAGTCCCCCACTATTTAGATCAACAACATTACTACCATCAAAAATCAACGTATCCATTTGACTGATCCCGATTGTTTTATTTTTGGTTATAATACCGGATTAATTTATAATGGCAAATCTACTTATTTTCAAATTTAGACAGTAAATTAAGTATTTTTATATAATCAAATGGTTTCATCAAACACCCATCCGAAAACATTGAAATTTCTGAACCTATTTTTTCCACGATGCCAGTCATTATAAAAATTTTCCCTTCAAAATCGGGTAATTTTTTAATTTTTTTGATCATTTCCCCACCATCCATATTAGGCATTAAGAGGTCTGTAAACACATACTTGTAATGATTTTTCATGACTAAAGCAAACCCCGCTTCCCCATCCTCTGCTATATCCACTTTAAAGCCCATTCTAGATAAACGCTCTCCAAGAATATTTCTAATTTCACTTTCATCATCAATTACTAAAACTCGCCCTTCCATCAGGGTTTTCACAAGATTTAAGTGAGGCTGGGAATTCATTTTGGATAATGGCAATTTTATACTAAATGTAGCGCCCATCTGAGGCTGACTGATTAAATCAATATTTCCACCACTTGCTTCAATAATATTTTTAACGATCCCCAATCCAAGACCGCTTCCTTTACCAACATCCTTAGTGGTAAAAAAAGTATCAAAGATTTTCTCTTGTACTTCCTGGGTCATACCAGTCCCATTATCTGTAATTTTGACGACTCCCCAATCATTATCAATCATGGTTTTTATAACAATAATTCTTCTTTTATTATTTTCAGTGGCATCTTTGGCATTTGACAATAAATGAGTAATGACTTGTTGAAATTTGTTGAAATTTCCAAGAATCCAAAAATTTCCTTTTGAGTATTCCTTAATAATATTTACATTGGCCTTTTCAAACACCATATACAACATGTCTAAAACATTATCAATTACTTCATGGATATCAATCTTGTCCACGTCTACATCATTTTTACAAGCATAGCTTCTTAAACCATTAACGATGCTCGCAATCCGATTAGCCGCCATTTTTTGTTTTTGGATATTATTTAATAAATCCATTTTAGAATAATCATCTTTGATTATTTTCGATTCAAATAATTCTATGTATCCATTGATAATCGCTAGTGGGTTATTAATTTCATGCCCCACTCCTGCCGCCAATTGTCCCAATGAAGCCAATTTAGATGATTGAAATAATTTTTTTTGCATGATTTCTTTATCATTTTCAATTTGAACTTGCAGCGAAACATCCTCTAAAAAACACACTACATATCGTGGTCTGCCCATTTCATCATCAATTCTGTTAAAAGACATTTTCCCATGAATTATTTTATTATTTCCCTTAATTAGCTTTTTCTCTGTAGTATAAAAATTGATTTCACGATTTCCTAATTTGAAAAAAGTTTCAGCATCAATTTCTTGATCATCTATGTGAGTAAATTCATTTAGGGTCTTAGACATCATCTTTTCTTCTGTTTGCCCCATAATCTCACAGGCCATATGGTTAACTTTTAATATGACTCCACTGGGGGCAAAAAAAATAATTCCCACCAGGGCATGTTCATACATGGATTGATATACATCTTGATCAATTGTTAAAGACGATTTTTTAAGTAGACTAATCATTTATGTTTTCACCTGTTTAAGGGTACTATGTTCATTTTATTTATCGGTATTTTTTAAGAAAAATTATGGTTATTCAGGGGCAATCAGGCGTCTTTGTTATAACAATAGAAAAAAAGAATTTACTCAAATACCTCTCGGTATATTTACACTAAATCGCTTAAGTAATATTTTTTAAAAACATCTTTTAAATCCTTTCCAATCTTTGACCAAATCTCTCTGGCCTTACAATCAGACGATTTCAAGCAATTCCCGGGATGATCGATGCAAAAAACCAGATCTATAGGTCCTTCCACTGCTTCAAAAATCTCTTCTATGGATATTTTATTGGCATCTTTAGCAAGTTCATACCCCCCCAGTTTTCCCTTATAACTATTCACCAGCTTTTTATCTTGAAGTTTAACTAATAAGGACGCTAAATATTTAACAGAAAGATCCTGACCTTTCGCAATTTCCTTCAAAGTTATCTTTTTTTGACTTTTTATTCTAGCCATCTCAACCATTGCCCTTAAGGCGTATCTACCTTTCGTTGAAATTTTCATAATTTTGCCTTTAATAAATTTATATAGTGGAGAAAATCAGTCTATTTATAACATATCAAGATAAGAATATAAAATTAATTGTGACCATAAAAACATTTTCCTCAATTAAATATTTAAGAATTCTTAAATCAATTAACTACTTTATCCACCGAATAGCCTAATGTAAGTTTAGGGAGCTAATGATGCGTTATATTTTTAATGAGAAAGTTGATTTTGAATGTCTTTCTCACGATTTAAAACAAATGGAAGAAGATAACCAAATCAAGACGATTTGTATCTATACCACCTATAACAATCCGGTCAATCCAGAGTGTTTCTTTGAAGTGTTCTCTAAATGTAAAAAGCAAATCTTTGGAGCTTTTTTTCCTGGCATCATTTATCAATCATCAGTTTTTATGACTGGTTATCTACTGGTTGGTTTTGATTCACACTATAATATTAACAGTTATGTTATTTCTAATTTAGGCGACAAAAATATAAATGAATTGGAAAAAGATATCAAAAATTTAAATTTTAACCAAACTGATGTTAAAACAGTTTTAATTACAGTGGATGCCTTTTCAAAGGGAATAAAAAATTTAATCAATGCTTTCTTTAATATCTATTCACTCAACTATAATTACATAGGAGGAGGAGCTGGTGCGGTGGATTTCATCTCTCGTCCTTGTGTGTTTGATAATAATGGAATCTACAAAGACAGTGCTTTGATTGTGACTATCGACTTGGCAAGTGTGGTCGGCACAAATCATGGTTTCAATCCAATCGATGGACCTTTCTTGGTTACCAAATCATTTGAAAATATAATCGAGGAAATTGAATATGAGCCAGCCTTTGATTTTTATAAAAAAGTAATAGCCAAGCATCATCCTCATCCTATTGACGATGACAACTTTTTTGAAATTTTTAAAAACTACCCATTAGGTATCCCCAAGCTACAGTCAGAAGCCATTATTCGTGAAGCAGCAAAAATTATTAATAAAACTGACATAGAGTGTTTCAGTTCATTTCCCGAACATACCTCCATTTTTGTTATGAATGGAAATAATGAATCTTTCATCAAAGGTTCAATGCTCGCGTCTCTTGAAGCAGACAATGAGGAAGTAGATTCCTTTGCTTTCGTCCTTGACTGTTTTTCTCGTGCTAACATTTTGGGAGATGAATACTCAAAAATGTTAAATTTAATACGGCTAAGAGATGAAATGATTTTTGGTGCTTTAAATATTGGGGAAATTGGTAGCAAGCAAAAAAATTATTTAGAATACTTAAATAAGGCCTGTGTTATAACTAGGTTTATTTTATGATTAATGAGAACTTATTTAAACATAGTATTCTACTTGATTTATCTCTTTCTTTATCAACCACGTCCGATACTTCAACCCTTATAAAAAATGTTTTAATAAAAATTATTCGATCTCTCAATTGCTCCTCTGGGAGTATTTATATGATCAATCGGATTTCATCCGAAGAAGGCGTTCTAAAAAAAATGGCAAGCATCCCTTATGCCATAGACCAAACAGAGAGTAAATTTAGTAAAATTATTGCTATCAACCATGCATATAAACTCAAAACTATAAATGAACTACTTGAATCATTTCCTATGACCCAGCAGTTAGAAAGCCAGAGCTTCTATCACTTTCTACCATTACCAGAACTAGGCTTTA
>Ga0208375_1002241_pt1 | contig 18793 bp, 22 predicted proteins | sample RifOxyD1_FD_184038 | JGI IMG/M metagenome (GOLD analysis project Ga0208375, IMG submission 184038) | Soil microbial communities from Rifle, Colorado - Rifle Oxygen_injection D1 (SPAdes) | ecosystem: Environmental > Terrestrial > Deep subsurface > Rock core/Sediment | place: Rifle, Colorado... | reverse complement strand
CCAATTAATTGGACGCAAGATGAAAATTCATTGTAAATACAGAGGAATCAAAGGATTTGTCACAGTTTATAATCGTGCCGTAAGGTATCGATATATGATCACCAAACAGGCATTGTGTTGCAAGAGTGCTATTCCAACTTTTCATGCGACAGCACAATAGAGAGTAGTTCACGAGCTATTTGATCAGAAGCGCCAGATTTAAAGAAATTTTTGGCTCCTTCTTCCATTTTTTTACTTACTTCTTTGTTTTCCATTATTTTACTTATCTCGGCCAAGAGTATATGAGGTCTTAGATTTTCTTCTTGCAAGACAGCGCAGGCGCCGGATTTGGCAAAAACAAAAGCATTTTTAGTTTGATGGTTTCTATTTGATTTACTAATAGGGATAATGATAGAAGGTTTGGCCCAAGAAGCTATTTCAAATATAGTTGAGCCACCGCGACTAATGATTAAATGACAAGCGCCCGAAGCCATCCGCATTTCTAAGCTATTTAAATATCCAAAAGGTTTATATCTGTCTCTGTTTGGATTTTCTAAGAGTATTGCGGAAGCAGATTCTTTTATTACTTCAAGATTGGCTGTGCCTGTTTGATGAATAATCTGAAATTTTTTGAGCAAGTCCGGCAAGATATCTAAAATAGCGTTATTTATTATTTCGGCCCCTTGGGAACCACCCATTATAAATATAGTGGGTACACTTTCTTCAAAACCAAAAAATTCAGTAGCACTATTGGTGATAGGAGTCAGTCTCTCTTCCAAAACTGGCTGACCAGTATAAGCCACTTTCTTTTCTGGAAAATATTGAGCGGCTTCTTTATAAGAGATGGCTATCCGAGTAGCAAATTTGCCAGCCCAACTGTTGGCTCTGCCCGGAGCAGAGTCGGATTCATGAATAAAAACTGGTATACGCAAAATACGCGCCGCCATAACTGCAGGAAAACTACCAAAACCTCCTTTACTAAAAACTACGTCTGGATAAATATCAAACATATCTAAAAGAGCTTTTAAAGTTCCCCATAATATTTTGAATAAATCAGTAAAGTTTAAAAAAGAAAAATATCGACGTATTTTGCCAGTGGTCACTTTTTTGTATTCAATATGATGGTCATAAAGAAGACCCTGATTGTAAGGGGTGGGAGCAAAGAAATACATCTCTGGATTAATGATTTTTTTCTCTTTAATGATTTTTTGGATTGACTCAACTATGGCTATGATTGGATAAAAATGTCCACCAGAACCACCTCCTGTAAATATTATTTTCATCCTGTTAGAGATAGGAAATGTTGCACATTTCCGTAGTTAATTATAATTTTTGAATATTTATTGAACATTGTGGTAATTTATACTTAATCTTATATTATAAATGTTTTAATCTCTAACGGGATTCATTTCCTACTATAGCGAGAGATATTCATTACTATCCCAACTTCAACTAAAGCAATGAGTAAGGCGGTGCCACCGTGACTCACAAATGGTAATGGAATACCTGTTAAAGGCAAAATCCCTATCATTCCACCTATGTTTATAAAAGCTTGGGATACTATCAGTATAACAATTCCTAAAGCCATTAGTCTACCAAAATTGTCTTTGGATCTTCCCGCTATTTTTAGACCTTCTAGCCCAAACATAATAAAAATAAAAATAATAACAAGAGCTCCAAAAAAACCAAATTCTTCTGCTGCTACTGCAAAAACTGAATCCCCTATGGGTTCTGGCAGATAGTTAAATTTTTGAATACTTTGCCCAAATCCTCTTCCCCAAACTTGTCCTGAACCGACAGCGATGAGTGATTGTTTTAATTGGTAGCCACTAGTTTGACTGTTAGCGCTTGGATTAATCAAGACATCAAGTCTCTGTCTAATATAAGGTCTAGTCATAGCTAATACTGCCAACACTGCTATACCGGCAAGCATTATGGCTAATACATGTCGCCACTTAGCTCCAGCTGCTATATACATAGCGAGAGCTGCAAAAATAATTACCGCAAAAGTGTCAGTGTCTGGTTGGGCTAAAAGTATTGCTCCCAATAGACTTGAAAATATTAAAAATGGTAAAAGACCCCAAGAAAAAGTAGAAACCTTCTCCTTCATTCCCGAAAGCCAAGCGGCAAAATATATTACAAAAGCAATTTTCAAAATTTCTGATGGCTGGAAAGTAATAAAGCCCAAATCAATCCAACGTTTGGCGCCACCATGTTCTAAACCAACTCCCGGAATAAAAACTAAAAGGGTTAGCAAGATAGAGCCGATAAAAAAAATAAAAGAATATTTTTTCCAGACGTTATAATTTATTCGAGCAAAAAAAAGACAAACAAGAGAGCCGAGAAATAAACCAAAAAAAAGTTGATTGAAAGCAACACTGGAAAATTTTACTTCATCTCTGGCTAAAACTCCGAGAGAAGCTGAACTAAAAATGAAAAAACCGCCGACTACTAATAAAATAGTTAAAATTAAAAATGGTCGACTGATTTTGCCTAATTTTGCTGTCATATAGCTATTTTATCACCAAAGAATTGTTTCAACCAATTAAAGCAAGAGAAATACCTAAAATAGCACATACCAGAGAAAAGACCCAGTAACGCATAGTGACTTTATAAGATGGCCAACCTATAGCTTCAAAGTGATGATGAAGTGGAGCTACTAAAAAAACTTTTTTGCCCCTAAATTTTTTGGAAGCTATTTGGATTATATTTGATAAGACTGTAATAACCAGAGGAAGTGCGATTATAGGAAGGACCAAAAGACCATAACCACCTCCTAAGGTGTCGGTCATAAAAGCGACAACTGTGAGGGTTATTGTCAGACCCATAGTGCCAGTCTCTGTCATATAAAATCTGGCCGGCGGAATGTTAAACCATAAAAAGGCCAAGATACCGCCAGCGATAGTGGCACAAAAAGCGGCTAAGTCTATTTGTTGTTGATAAAAAGCGATGCCTCCATAAGCTGCAAACATAGTAGTGAAGACTCCTCCGGCTAAACCATCAAGCCCATCTATTATTCCTCCGGCATATATAAAGAGGGCGGTAAATAAAAATAGTATTATAAAGATGGGACCTAAATAAAATTCCCCACCATTTGTAAATGGCATACCAATTCCAGTGACATCTAACTTTATATAAAACCAAAAAGCTACCGCTAAAGCTATAGATGATACAATCGCAAGGCGTTTTTTTAAAGAAAGACCACCACTTTTTCCGTTAACTCTATCTCCTTTTACTTCCAAATAATCGTCAATTAATCCAACTAAAGCGCCAAATATCAAAGTGGCAAGTGGCAACCAAGTTTGATTTCTTGAAAGAAAATCAAGTTTGAGAGTGGTGTCATTTGGAAAAAATTGAGATACTAGCCAAATACCAATAATAATCAAAGCAGAACTAAACCATATAATAATACCTCCCATTCTTGGAGTATTTATTTCTTTTTCTTTATGAAGTTCGTTAAATATTTTTGCTTCATTTCCATCAAGAGCGGTTTTGCCAGCTTTCTTTTTCCACATTTTATGAGAATAAAGAAAATCAGTTAAAAAAGGTGTAATGAAAATCCCCAATAAAAAGGCGCCTACTGCTGGTAAAAATACTTTTACAATGTCAATTATCATTTTTTTATAAAATAGAAAGTTGTTTAATAGTGGCTTCAATTAATTGCAAAACATCAGTGAAGCGTCCTTCTTCAGTAGAGCCAAGGACAGAAATAATGATAGGACGATTTATGTCAGCATTAAAAGCAATGACTAGATTTCCACCAGCTAAGTCAGTAAAACCAGTTTTGGAAGCAATCAAATTTGGTATTTTATCTACAAAAATATTGGTATTATTGGCAAAATATGAACCTTCAGCCGAAGTAAATTCTAGATTTTTGTATCGAGTAGCTTCTAAAATTTCGGGGTGATTTTCTAGAGCATATTTGAAAAGCAGAGCCATATCATAAGCTGATCCATAAGCTCCGCCTTTATCTATATCTTTATCTAGTCCGTGCTCATTAAAAAATTTACTATTGGAAAGACCTATTTTTTTTGCAGTGTCGTTCATATTTTTTATAAATTGAATCCTCAAATCATCTCCACTGATTTGAATATTGTTTTGATTTTGGTTATTTTTGATCTCTGAAATAGTAGCCAAAGCAAAAGCTCCGTCATTGGAAGAAGTAAGTAGTGTAAAATCTCTTAAATCGGCCACTTGCCAAGTGTCCCCCACTATCAGTTTGGAGTCTCCTTCTGGAGTTAGATATTCGTCTGTAATTTTTATTTTTTGATTATCGTCTAATTTTTCACTAGTTATGATTGCGGTTAATATTTTAGTTAGTGATGCTAGTGGTAATGGAACTTCTCCATTTTTAGAAAATATTTCTCTTTCGTTTATAATATCAAAAACTATGACTCCTTTAGCTTTAAGATTTATGTTTTCAAAATAATTAACTTTTTCTTTTGCTAAGGCGGCTTCTTTTTTATTTAATGAATTTTTACCAATGATAAGTAAGGCAAATAAGGTCACGGAAACAACAGAGAGACCAATAAGAACGTAAACAAAATATTTTGTTCTGTTGTTTATGCTCCATATTTTTTTTAAACTGTTTGTTTCGTTTCCCATTGTTTAAATTGTTTCTTGATTTTTAGTTTCTTCCATTAATTCGTTTACTTTCTTTTCAAAGAATTCATATTTTGGTAATTCTTCAATCTTCTTTATACCTAAATGGGCTAAAAGAGACAAACTACCTTTGTATTTAAAGATTCTTTGGTCTTCTGGGTCCTGTTCTTTTTCGGCTAATCCGCGTATACAGAGATTTCTTAATATGAAAGTAGAATTAACTCCTCTTATATAATCTATCTCTTTTCGGGATATAGGCCCATTATAAAGTATTATAGCTAATGTTTCCAAGGATGCTTTGCCAATTTCTTTGCTCATCTCATCTTTGGCTATTTGTTCAATCAGGTCTTTTGCATTGGGTGAAGTGGCTAAACTTACTTCCTCCTCTGTTTTTATAAGACATATTCCTCTATTTTCTAAAGAATCTGTCAAGTTTTGTAAAGCTTTTTTTACTTCTTTTTCATCTGTATTTAAAATCTTAGAGAGTTTTTTTATCTCTATCGGTTCATTTTTATAAAAAAGTAAAGCTTCTATTTTTTGTTCTAAATTCATATTTTTAATAATACGTTGGTACTCCGGAGGACTCCCCTTCTATGTGAATATCTTCAAAATGTCTACTCTGATTTACTCTGACAACTCCCTGTTTTACCAATTCTAACATAGCTAGAAAACTTACTATAACATTTACTTTTTCAACTTTGTCTATACCTGAAAAATTTTTCTTATCTGTTGAATCTTTAGTGAAGTCGCAAAAACTCATTTTTAAATTAATCTTTATTCTCTCTGTTAGTTTGTCTACCATTTCTTCTAGACTTATTATTTTTTCTACTGCTATTTTGGGTAGCTCCTCTATTTTGGGAGGCATATTTTTAATTGCCTCTTCTAAAGCATTTTGAATAGAGATCAAAGTGATGTCGGGTGTTGGTGAAAAGAAAACATTTATTTTTTTATTATCTTTAGCAAAATAAAGAAAATTACCAAACATTTTTCCTAAATTTTGTGATAACTCTTTGTATTTTTTGTAAGTGATTAATCTATTTTCTAAATCCTCAATACTTCCTTGTTCTTCTTCTGTCAAAGAGAGGTTTGGTAAAAGTGATTTTGATTTTATAAGAAGCAAAGTAGATGCAATCAAAATAAAATCAGCCGAGTCGGCTGTGGGAAATTTTTCAAATGATTTTATATATTCAATAAACTCGTCTGCTACTTGTGAAATAGATACATCACTTATGTGAAGTTTTTTCTTTTCTATAAGCTCAAGCAGGAGTTCTAGCGGTCCCTCAAACTGTCCCACTCTCACCTTAAAATCATTTGCTTTAAAATCAGTGTCCATACCCTATTTTAACACATTTTCTAACTCCACTAAGAAAAGAAGGGTTCCCCTTCTTCATTTAAAAAGTGTGGTGTAATTTATTTATCTCTTTCTTTTTTATTTCTTTTTTGTGATTTCAAGACCGAGCTCGAAGAGTTGTTTTTCGGAAATTTCGGAAGGAGCGTTCATCATAAGGTCTCTACCTTCGCCTGTTTTAGGAAAAGCAATTACTTCGCGAATATTTGGTTCGTTTTGAAGGATCATAACGATGCGGTCTATACCCGGAGCGAATCCGCCATGCGGTGGAGCGCCGTAAGTGAAAGCTTCGAGCATATGACCAAATTTCTTTTGTTGTTCTTCTTCGGTAATATTCAAAAGTTTGAAAACCTGTTTTTGTTCTGCTCTGTTATGAATTCTTATAGAGCCCGAAGAAAGTTCAAAGCCGTTTAATACTAAGTCGTAAGAGTTGGCGCGGATGCCAAACAAATCCTCTCCCTTCATAAATTTTTCTTTGTCTTCCGGTTTGATGGAACAGAATGGGTGGTGAGCGGCAGCTATGGAACCATCATCTTTCTTTTCAAACATTGGGAAGTCTGTAATCCAAGCAAAAGCGAGTTCGTCGGGATTATTTTTATCTTTTCTTAAATCAGGTTTGTCTGTTTTGTATTTTTCCATTACTTCGGCAAAAGTGAATCTCGGGAAAGACGTTTCTGTAATTTTTTTATTTGGATAAAGAGTTTTAACAAGTTCTATAAACATAGCTTCAGTGTAAGAGAGCACATCTTCTTGTTCCACAAAAGACATTTCAAAGTCTAGCTGGGTAAATTCGGGCTGTCTGTCTCCCCTGCTATCTTCATCGCGCATACATCTCGCAATTTGAAAGTATCTTTCAAAACCGGCTACCATTGAAAGTTGTTTAAATTGCTGGGGCGATTGTGGGAGAACATAAAACTTACCTTTATAAAGTCTCGAAGGCACAACATATTCGCGCGAGCCCTCTGGTGTCCCTTTCATCATTATGGGCGTCTCTATCTCTACGAAATCATTTTTGTGCATATAATCGCGAAAGAAAGAGATTATTTTATCTCGCATTCTTATATTTTTTTGCATTCTTTGGCTTCTTAAATCCAAATATCTATATTTTAAACGAGCGTCCTCATTAACTTCTTTGGTATCAGAAGAAATATCAAAAGGCAAAGTTTCGGCTTTATTCAAAACTTCAATATTTTTTATTTCTATTTCTATATCGCCGTTCAAAACTCCTTCTTTAACATTTTTGGCTGGTCTTTTGTTTACTACACCAGTAATTGCCAAAACCCATTCTGTTCTTGTTTCTTTCGCTATCTCAATAGCTGGGCTATCAGGAAGCACTACGCATTGCACGATACCAGTCATATCTCTCATATCCATAAAGACCATCTTACCTTGGTCTCGTCTAACACTTACCCATCCTTTTATAACCGCTTCCTTCCCTATTTGGTCTTTTAAATCTTTTATGTAAGTTCTTTTCATATGACAATAATTTACAATAAATCTTTTTTTTAATCAACTAGGACGTATAGGTTCAATAGCTTGGCACCACTTGCTGGGATATCATCAAGTGTATGTATACAACAAACAAAAACATGCCCAGAATTAGAAGAGAAGCTGCCAGACTTGTGTATAGAGGATGGAGTGCAAGAAAAGTCGGTAGATACTTAGGATACCATCACACTGCGGTCATGGATTGGGTTCGCAAGTCGGAAAAGATCGGAGATATGCTCATCCCAACCAAAAGCTCAAGACCAAAAAACCACCCTAAACAACTCTCAGATGAAGTTGTTGGGAAAATTGTGAACAAAAGATTAGAGCGTGGTCGATATGCAGAAGCGGTACACAGAGAGCTTTTAAATGATGGAGTTAAAGTATCTCTTTCTTCGGTCAAGCGAACTTTGGAAAGAAGATTTTTAATTAAAAAGAGAAGTTCTTGGAAAAGATACCATCCTCATCAAGATCGTCCATATCCTCTTAAATCAGGCGATTTGGTGCAAATTGATACCATCCACAGAATGATTAGTGAAAAGAAAAGACTGTATGTTTTTGCTTTAATTGATGTGTTTTCTAGATGGACATATGCTAAGGCGTATGAGCGTATGAATGCTAGAACTAGTATTGATTTCGTAGAGGAATCTCAAAGAGAAGCAAATTTTAACTTTGGTATGCTTCAGTCCGATCATGGGCCGGAGTTTGGTAGATGGTTCGTGTCCCAAATCAAAAAGAGTCATCGCTATACCAGAGTGGGCAAACCAAATGACAATGCTCATATTGAAAGATTTAACCGCACACTCCAAGAAGAATGTTTAGACAAAATCCCTAACAATGTTGAAGCAATCAATATCGCTTTAAAAAAATATTTAAAGTATTACAATTATGAACGAGTTCACGCGGGAATTAATTATCTAATTCCTATGCAAGTGGTGTGAAGCTATTGATTAGATTACGTAGGGGAAGGATACGCTCTTAAAATATTAAAAATATACAGAGAGGGGGATGGCGAGCGTGAATATAATATACAAAAAGCTGCCTATGAAGCACTAGAAAATATTGATGATATAGCAAAAATTCCAAAACCAATTCTTGTTAAAAAACAACACTTAAGTGACGCTGATAAAGAATATCTAAAAAAATACAATTATTTTTTAAGCGATGACGCCGAAATTATCCTGATGGATTATATAGAAGGAAAAGATTTGGCAGTTATTATTTACGACTTCGTACTCTCAAACAATGGATATGATATAAATGTTCTTGAAAATATGGACTTCGAACAAAAACAAGAAACGATAAGTAATTTGCTTAATTTTGAAATTGCAAAAAATGCTAATCCGGGTGATTTTAGAGACGCAATATCAAAAAGAGATAATTTGCGAAAATTAATGAATTATTTAAAAAAATCTAATTTTCATATCAAACAAGATATATTAGATCAAATAAAAGAAGCTTTAAACATTTTGGAGTCCAAAGGAATTTTTCATAATGATTTACATGAAAGAAATATTATGATCAGCGACGATGGTAAACCATATATAATTGATTTCGGCAGATCTGCAAACAACAAAAATGACCCAGCATCTGATGATTTTGCAGTCATTAGGAGATTTAGTGCTTTAAATAAAGAAAAAACAAACGAATACGATTTGAAATACTGGGAGGATTTAGAAGAAAAAATATCTAAATCTAAAAAATGGACACCGATATTAAAAGAATGGGGAAAAAATATTACTAAAAAGGGAAAAAATATTATTTATAGTACAATTCTATCTGAATCTGTTAATGAAAATCTTTTTGAACAATCTCTTGGAGCTCTTCTTTATTTATTTAATACAGTAAATAAAGAAAATAAGGACAAAATACTAGAAATCATAACTCAATTATCTTTATCATTAAAAACGGAATACACAAAAAGGAAAATAAAAAATCTTAAAAATTATATAGAAGAAAATCTATAATTTACGGCTCTAATATGCCTTCAGTTTGTCCACCAACAGAGATAACGGTCGCATCAATGTCGGGTAAGCTGTTTAGAGTATTTTCTATTTCAGCTCTAATACCCATCACCCTGCAAGAACCGCCGACCCCTTCATTAAAACGAGTATTAAAATCAATATAAGCTACCTTATTTACTATTTCAAATCTCTGAAGCAATATTTCTTCATTTAAATTAGTGAAATATCCAGATTCTTTTTCGGTATCAGAAGGTCCTTTCAATAAAGCTTCTAATGACCCCGGTCCAAGTGTTTCGGCATTGATGATAGTACGAGAGACTGGGAAAACTTTAGAGCAATCACCATCAGAGCCCATTTTACTATTACTAAAATATACATTTACTTGTTTTTCCCATTCAAAAGCAGCAGCTGTGCTTGAAGAGAAAGATTTATTATAAAAATTTATCAAAACAACAAAGACTGCTGCGCAGGCAATGATATAAAAAAATGATTTAAAAGCTTTTCTCATTTTATTCACTTTCTATTTTAATTTTCTTTTTTCTGGTCTTGGGTTTGGTCTTTTCAGCAAAATGCGAAAGGAGTAAAGCAAAAACAGTCTTAGCAAATCCAGTTGCCTCATTTGAAAGTTCACTACCGAAAATACTAGCTCCCCTTTCTATACCTCTGGCTATTATTTCTGTTTCTCTCTTAGCAATTTTTGAAAGTCTTTTTATGTCATAAAGTATTGCCAGCACATACATCAAAACCAACACCAACAAACCAGCCACCGCAATGGTAGAGACAGAGGCAACCGCGAGATAAATTTCAGAATAATTCATACTCATATTTTACACCAGAGAAAATAAAACAAAAGTCAACCTGTGCATTATTGAGATTGTTTTTCTAGTGTATTGTTGATTATAAATTTGAAAGCTTCAAATGATGTCGGATTTTGAATTTTTTCACCATTGATAAAGAATGTCGGAGTTCCTTGCAAACCAGACTTGAGAGCGTGGATTCTTTGAGCTTTTACAAAATCTTTCACCTCTTTTGATTGCCAATCTATTTTAAACTGCGCCACATCTATATTTATCAAAGTGGCATAATTTTCAAACAATACTTCCGGATTAGCCTCTTTAGACCATTCTTCTTGTTTTTCAAATAACAAATCATGCATTTCCCAAAACTTACCCTGCTTTCCTGCCGCCTCTGCCGCTCTCGCCGCAAACTCTGCATTAGTGTGAATGCTAATCAATGGAAAATGACGATAAACAAAAACGATATCGTCTTCAAATTCTGCCATTAATTGTTTTGTTAAAAAATAATAAGAACGACACGCTGGACACTGAAAATCGCTATACTCCATCACCACCACTTTAGCTTCAGTATTACCTTTAATGTTGTCTAAAGGATGAATCACCCCAAGTTCAAAAGGAGGGTCAATAGTGACTGAACCTTTCACTCCCCAAACCATCAAAGCTACTAATATGATAATTATTCCACCAATCCAAATAAAATTTTTCATATGATGTATATTATCATAAAAAATCAATTTACTAAAGAGTTAATTTCTGTTATTTTTACTATGATTATATTCATTGCCGGATCGTCTAATGGTAGGACAACGGTTTCTGGAACCGTTTATCTAGGTTCGAACCCTAGTCCGGCAGCCCTTCGTCACTCCGTTCCTCAGGGTCTTCGGCCTCTGAGCTTCTTTTGCGTGTCGAAGATGAATTGCGAAAACGGAGGCACGCAGCGCGACGAGGGGCATCGATATAATACTTTTTTGATACAAAAACGACGCTTTGTTTCTGTTTCTTTAATTTAAAGCAACCCCTTCTTCTTTTCATCAACCCTAAACAAGACAGCAAGTTCATTTACACCTCTTCGGATTTGGACAACCACTGTATTGTGTTTCTGTTTTGTTGCTTCAGCAATCTCTTGTATAGTTTTCTCTTCTTTAAATCTCATAGCAACGACCTTGCGGTGTTTTTCTTTAAGGAGAGGGATTAACAACATAGCCGTTTTGCCATCGGCTTGATCTATATAGACGATCAGAATCATCAAACGCTATTTGCAGACCGCCATCTTGTAGCATATCAAGTGAGACCGGCTTATTTACTAGATAATAAATTAAAAAATGAAAATAAAACAAATAACAACTACTCTGGTAGCGTTAGCCATATTTATTCTGCCAGCAGTATCCTCTGCAAATACTTATCAATATGTTGATAACGGAGGAAGACTTCAGAGCATACAAGCAAGCAGTTCCACTGAAGCATTAGCTATGGCATACAACATTGGCATCCATAGTGGAGTAATGTTAGTAAGTGTTAATGGGATTGGAGGAAGTCATGAGGATCCGACCACTAATACAACTACCACGACAAACACAAATACAAATGGAAACTTCTACCAGTTCATAGATGTAAATGGCAATGTCCAAAGTATGAACGCTCCTAATTCTTCAGTAGCGCTAGCCACATCATACAACATTGGCATACATAGTGGAGTCGTATTAGTTACAAACAGCACTCAACTAACTAATTAAAAAGAAGTATCGCGAGAATTAGTTCCTCAAAAAACTGGAAATAGCATTCCAGTTTTTTGTTTAAAAATTAAATTTTATGGCGCTTGAGAGAGCCAGCCCAAATAAAACTTTTCTTAACATTTAAGCTTTATTTTGATAACCTTAAAACACCTATGATAAAAGCAATTATTTTTGACCTAAACGGTATTTTTATACAAAGTCCAAAGTTAAGCGATAGGTTTGAGCAAGATTTTGGTATTTCAGTTTCTCAATTTTTACCAAAAATCTCTGAAATAATGGGTAAAGTAAGACAACCAAATGCGGGTGGTGCTTTCCAATATTGGCAACCCGTTCTGAAGGAATGGAATGTAAATTTATCAGAGAAAGAGTTTTGGGATTACTGGTTTGGTGTTGAAAAAGTATCGGAAGAAATGGTAAATTTTGCCAGAGAACTAAAAACTAAGAACATCAAAGTATTTATTCTTTCCAATAATTTTAAAGAAAGGGCAGAATATTATGGGCATTACCCTTGGATGTATGAAGTTGTAGATAAAACATATTTTTCTTGGCAAACTGGATTTGTAAAACCAGACCCTCAAGCTTGGCAGTTAGTATTGAAAGAGAACAACCTCAAACCAGAGGAATGTTTATATTTTGACGACCAAGAGAAAAATGTAAAAGCTGGTGAAAGTGTTGGCATAAAATCATTTATATTTGAAAATGACGAGGACCTAAAAAATAAAGTTAACCAAAATTTATAAAAAATTATTGGACGTATTCCTATTTCTATATTTCTATTTCCACTTTGGTTCCTTTAAACTTGTTGAAATATGACATTTTGCCTAAGGAATTAGGACTGCCATATGTTAGTGAACTTATTCAGGATTTTCGGGGTTTTAAATAAGGTGACAAAATATGCCTGAAAATAAGGGTGTTTTAGGGGGTTTTGGCTACCACGGGATCACCTTGCAAGTTAGTAATTATTGCGATACTCTTAGAGAGTAATAAATTTTACCTAAAATTATGTCTAGCCTTGAAAATAATAATCTAGGAATCAATACAAACGAAGCTGTGAATCTCCAACCTAGTGTGCCAACTTTGAGTCCAGAGGAGTTAGAAAAATTAAAAATTGAAGAAAGTATCGAAGCTCCAGTAGAAATATCTACAGAAGACAGGATCGCGGAAGTGGATGCGGGGATTTCAAGCGGACAAGAGAAAATTGACCGTCTCATACAATCTACAGAAGAAACAAAATCTGCCTTAAATGCTGCGAGGGCAAATTTGGGAATGTCACCAACGGAAGAAGATCCTCCTAGTGTTTTTGGTAACAAAGAGAGTATAGAAAAGCTTCAGTCAGAAAAAGAAGAATTGGAGCGACAGAGAGAGCAACTTATAACTCAACAAGAAAAAGAGCGTCTTATTAAAGAAGAGAGGGAGAAAATTATTCAAGAAAAAATTTCTCTTCTTTTTGAAGAATTTAGAGCCCTTGATCCACTCGATATTGAAAGTTTAACTATAAGTGGAAAAACTCAAGAAGGTGTAAATTTTAAAAGCTCTTCAATGGGAGAGTTTAGCCCAGAATCTGCCAAATCGTTAGCGGAAGCTGTTAAAAAAGGGTTAGAATTACTTCCTAATGTTTTGAATAATCTTCCAGATTTCCTCAAGAAAATTGATGCAGAAGTGACAAGAGAGGCTACAGAGAGGGTGGAAAAAAGATTAGAGGAGGAAAAGAAGAAACTAGAAGAATCAAAAGAAAATATAGTAGAAAAGCCCGAGGAGGAAAAAGTTGAAACCCCCGATGGTGAAGTTACTAAAGAGGGTCAGATTGTACCCGAAAGTGCGGATGCAGATAATTCTGGGGTGCAAGCTTAACTATTTACACTTAAATATAATATAATGTCTCGTTTTTTATTATTTTAACATGTAAAAAATACCATATTTGCTAAAATATATTCATGTCGCCAGACGAAGAAACTACACAACCCATTCAACAAGTTCAGGGTGAACCAACTCAACCAGAGCCAATTACAGAGAGCCCCTCCCCCTCCGCTCAAAGCTCTGGCGAGACAATGCAAGAGTCCTTCGTCATTGATACTCATCAGGACCTTCAGCCCACAGTAGATGCGCCTATTCCTCCAACAAATTCTGCGCCTTCGGAAGTACCACCTGAAGCTCCGCAGATTTCTTCAAACATTGAAGATGCCCTTCCTGTCAAAGATGATATTTCCGCTTCTCCTTCGCCATCCCCTTCGCCAGAAGCTACACTGGACAAACGCTCCTCCAAACCTGCAACGGCTCAAATGGCAGGAAATGAGCCGTTAAACGAAACTCAAAACGAACAAACAAAAGAAAGTCCCGTCTTCGCACAAAACTACGACGAGACGAGAAAAGAAAATCTAGAAAAAGCTAACTTAAAAAGACAAAGTAAGAAAAGAGAGAAAATAGATAAAATCCTGATTTTGTTTTCTGAAAAGCAAGAGTCGCACTCCAAAGAACGTATCGTGCGACATGATATTGCAATATCAAATGACGAAGTGGAAAAACTTTTACATATTTCCGATGCAACAGCAACAAGATATTTAGAAACTTTGGAAAAAGAAGGGAAAATAAAACAAGTCGGCAAGACTGGAAAATATACGCATTATGAAAAAATATGACGACCCATCAAAACATCCATTGCCACAAAAAGATAAAATTTGCTATACTAGATATATGAAAACTTCGCCTGATACAAGCTATAAAAAAGCGACCCAGGCCCTTAATTTTCTGGCACGAAAGAAAGACGGAAATGTGATTAACAAAATGAAAGCTATTAAGCTCATCTATCTTGCTGATCGTCTGCATTTGCGAAAATATGGTCGCCCCATAGTCGGCGATACATATTGGGCTATGAAATTAGGACCCGTGGGGTCAAAAACAAAAAAGGTAGCAGAATTAAATCTATCAGATAATATTTTGTCGTACACAAAAAAATATATTAAACCAGTTGATGACAAAAAACAATCTTACATCTCTCTAAAAGAACCCGATCTTGATGTATTCTCAAAAACAGATATTGAATGCTTGGAAGCTGTAAATACTACATTTTCTGATAGAGATCAATTTGAACTTGCTGAACTCACTCATAAATATCCTGAATGGTCTAAATATGAAAAGAAACTAAAGTCTGGAGAAAAAAGAGTATTGATGAGCTATGACGATCTTTTTGCAGATGGTACGCATAACGGATTATTCGGACAGACCAAAACTGAATTAAGCTTGGCAAAAGAATCTTTTGATGAACAACGAGAAGTCTCTGATTTTTTTACTAAGTAACCACTGTGCACGATGGATATACCATTGAAAGTCAGAGTCCCATTATCTATCGAACAAGGGTCAATTTTTAACTTTCACATTGACTTTGATGGAACTGGAAGAAAATCTGGAAACAGATATTTTGTGGTCATGAATTGCAATCCTAGGACAGATAAAGTTTTGATAATGATAACTTCAACTACGCAGATAGAAAAAAGAAAGGAATTTATTAGGAAAGCAAAAATTAGCGAAAAAACTCTTGTAATCGTAAGTCCTAAAGAATGCTCTACTTTCAAAACTGAAAGTGCTTTTAATTGCAATGATATACATGAAGTTAGTATGGAAGATTTGGTGCGGAAAATTGAAGCCGGTGGCTCTATGAATTATCCCAAAATATCCGATTCTATTCTTAAAAAACTTATCTCTGGCATAACTGAAAGCCCGATTGTGACTGAAGAAATTAAAAAATTACTCTGAACCAACGCGGAAGCTCATTACAAATTTTGCTTGAAAGGGGGGAATTTGGGCGTATAATGTAGTTATTGTAGATATTAATATTTAAACAATATCATGAGAGTGAACAGGTGCTTCACCCAGAGAGATATACAAATTTTCACGATGAGATTTAATTTATGGGAAATATGATAAGATGGTAGTATTAAGATAATAATTAAAAACATATGATGAATAAAACAAAAATTGTTGGAGTAGTTGTGGTTTTGGTTGTCATTGTGGGATTGATATGGGCTTTTACCGGAAGTTCAAAGCAGGAGGTCTCTCAACTAGATGCTGTTGATACTGCGGGAGACTTTTATCGCCAGTGGCTAAAAGCGGTGCAAATGCCAGAGACAGCAGACCCAAGTTTGGAAACTTTAGCCAAAACTCCATTTTTGAGTAAATCTTTAAGAAATAAAATAAAAAGCGCGCAAAAAGATTCAGACGAAATTGACCCAGTCTTGTGTCAAACTACAACACCAGAAGATATCTCTATGAGAAGAGTTTTAATCGGTGAAGAAGAAGCACAGATAGTCGTTACCTCAAAAGATAAAAATGTGACTAATCAGGCGTTCGTTACCCTCAATAAATTGGGTGATGGCTGGTATATCAACGACATTTCCTGTTCACTTGGAGAATTTGCTCCAGAGAGAGAATTTAGTTTTGAGAAAGAAGGTTATTTATTAAAAAGTTCAATTCCCTCTCCTTACAATTCTAATAATTGGCATCTAGTGTTTGAAGAAAATGGTGAGCAAGGTCATGTTGTGCCACTTTTCTTTGATGAAGAAAGTCAATGTACAATAGATAAAAATAAATCAGTCTGCAGTCCAGATCAATTTACGGAAGCAATAAAAGTATTTACACGTGGTCAGATGAGCGAACGTGGTGTCAGTGTAAAACAATTAGAGATCGTTAAGTAATATATATTATATATATTGTTTAAATAATAGAGGACTTCTAAACCTTCTCCTAGGTCGAAATTATTTTGCTTTAATAAAATAATTTTGATATAAATAAGAAGCTAAACCTTTAGGGATTAAAGGTTTAGTTATTTTTAATAATTAAAGACAAACACAAAATGGCAAAAAGTAAAAAGTCAGTTCGACAAGCTCATAATAAATATGTTTATTCATTTGAAGAAGGAGACAGGAGTATGAAAGAGCTTCTGGGAGGCAAAGGAGCCAATTTGGCTGAAATGAAAAATTTGGGCATAAATGTTCCTCCCGGTTTTACCATTACCACCTTAGTCTGCGACCTATATTATAAATCTGGCAAAAAAATCACCAAAGAAGTAGAAAAGCAGATTGACGATAAACTAAAAGAGTTAGAAAAAAAGATGAAAAAGACTTTAGGAGATGGCAATGACCCTCTTCTAGTCTCTGTCCGTTCTGGAGCTGCTAATTCAATGCCCGGAATGATGGATACTATATTAAACCTTGGTCTTAACGATAAATCAGTTTTAGGTCTAGCAAAAAAAACTAACAATCCTAGGTTTGCGTGGGATTCATATCGTAGGTTAATTCAAATGTTTGGCGGAGTGGTGATGGAGATGGAACATTCAGACTTTGAACATATTTTAGAAAAAATAAAAGACACCAAAGGCGCCAAATATGACACTGATTTGACAGTTGAAGATTTGCAAAAAGTCGTCAAAGAATACAAAATAAAAATCAAAAAAACAAAAGGAGTAGAATTTCCTCAAGACCCAAAGAAGCAATTATATCAATCCATAAATGCGGTCTTTAATTCTTGGAATAATTATCGCGCCATTAGATATCGTGAGATAAATAATATCAAAGGACTTATTGGGACCGCCGTCAATATCCAAGCGATGGTCTTTGGCAATTTGGGAGAAACTTCTGGTACTGGAGTTTGTTTTACCAGAAATCCCGCTACTGGTGAAGCCAAATTTTATGGTGAATATCTGATGAATGCCCAAGGAGAAGATGTTGTTGCCGGCATCAGGACTCCCCTTCCAGTGTCTTCTTTAAAAAAACAAAATCCAAAAGTTTATAAAGAGTTGACAGACATTTGTAATAAAGTAGAAAAACATTACCGCGATATGCAAGATATGGAGTTTACTATTGAAGAAGGCAGACTTTATATTTTACAAGCCAGAAGTGGTAAACGCACAGCTCATGCCGCAATCCGTATCGCAGTAGAGATGGTCTCCGAAAAAGTTTTAAGCAAAGAAGAAGCTTTATTGCGTATAGAACCAAACCAATTAAATCAACTCCTTCACAAACAATTCAATCCTATTGCTTTAAATAAAGCAGAAGAGATAGCCATCGGATTGCCAGCTTCTCCCGGAGCTGCTGTGGGTGAAATAGTTTTTACCGCAATGGATGCTTTTGAAAAAACAAAAAAAGGTTTGGATGTTATTTTGGTGAGAGTAGAAACTTCTCCAGAAGATATAGACGGTATGCATTCGGCTAAAGGCATTCTCACCGCCAGAGGTGGTATGACAAGTCATGCAGCAGTGGTAGCTAGAGGAATGGGCACTTGCTGTGTCGCCGGTTGTTCTGATTTAACCATAAATGAAAAAGCAAAAACTCTAACAGTCAAAGACAAAGGTATAGTTTTAAAAGAAGGAGATTATATTTCTTTAGATGGTACTACCGGTAAGATTTATGTCGGAAAAATAAATACCGAAGAACCAACTCTTTCTGGAGATTTTGGGAAATTGATGGTTTGGGCTGACGATGTGAGGAAGATAGGAGTGCGAACCAACGCTGATACTCCAACTGATGCTTCTATGGCCAGAAAATTTGGAGCTGAAGGTATCGGTCTTTGTCGCACAGAACACATGTTTTTTGAGGGCGACCGTATCAAAGCCGTGAGAGAAATGATTTTAGCAAATAATCTTGAAAGCAGAGAAAAGGCTTTAGCCAAACTTTTACCGTATCAAAAAAATGACTTTATTGAACTCTTTCGCACTATGAAAGGTTTTCCGGTAACTGTCCGACTTCTTGACCCACCTTTACACGAATTTTTACCAAAAGAAAAGAAAGATATAGAAGAGCTTTCCAAAAAAATGAAAGTGCCAGTCAAAACCCTGATGGAAAAAATTTCAGATTTGCATGAATTTAATCCAATGCTAGGACACAGAGGTTGTCG
>Ga0208375_1002240_pt1 | contig 18798 bp, 26 predicted proteins | sample RifOxyD1_FD_184038 | JGI IMG/M metagenome (GOLD analysis project Ga0208375, IMG submission 184038) | Soil microbial communities from Rifle, Colorado - Rifle Oxygen_injection D1 (SPAdes) | ecosystem: Environmental > Terrestrial > Deep subsurface > Rock core/Sediment | place: Rifle, Colorado... | reverse complement strand
TACAAACATAAGTTGAAACACATTAATCTTTAGTTAGTGTATAATTTATATAATAATTGTAGATAATTACCGTTTACTATTATCTTTAGGGTAAAGTGCTTTCATTAATCGGTCATATTCAGTATTAGATATATAAGGATGTGATAACAGTTCACTTTGCCCTAAAACATCATATATAGAAAATAATTCTTCTATACTTTCTGCTAAAAACGGTAAATTTTCACCTTTAATAACATACGTGTCTCTGTATGGGTTATGTATAAGGTATTTTTTTAATTCATCAATAATCTGTTCTTTTTTCATTGTATATTATTTTAATTATTAAATGTCATACCTACGTTAAGTTATGCACAATGCTAAGTGTGTGCAACTATTTCAAAGTTCTGTTCAACAAAAAACTGACATTCTTCGTGGTTTTGATTTTGGAATTTAATTTGATCACCTTTCCAATTATACGGATCAGCACATATTCCAGCAAACGCATTTCTGTTTAAATGTCGTATATCCAAAATCAAATGGTCAATTGTGTAAAGTTTTTTGTTTTCTTTGTATCTATATATATTCATAATTTTATATTTGTATATTAAAACTTTTCTCCTTTACTGTTATTCCAAACTATAATCATTTTATTAAAATTTACTATCTTTTGTGGTTCTTTATTTGTTCATGATTGAATGGAGTATCTGCTGGATTTCCATCATCAATTAGATGTCCACAACATTTACATACTTCAAATTCAAGTTCTATTGTTTTATATTTATCGTATGAACAAACACAATCACCATATATCATTCCTACACAATAACATTGGTCACATACTTTAAATTTTTTAAATATTGTTTTCATAATCCATAAATTTTACATATACCCACGTTCGACAAAGAATTTCAATGCCTTTCCTAACCATTGTAAATCACTACTCATTTGGTCATCTGATTCAGCGTAATGATGTTCTTTACACCAATTTTTAAAATCTTTTTCGTGTTCATCTTTCAAATTCATTAAATCAGACAAATCATTATCTTTAAATCCTGCATCATAATCTTTATCTATCAACAAAACTGCCCATAACATAGGTTTATAATTCATATCTTTTTTTTATAACAACAAAGATAAGCAATTATTCAATCACTTCCAAAAATATTATTCATTTTAACTATGAACTATTGATAATATCCTATCAAATTGATTTTTCAATTCTTCGTTATCTCCGATGTGATTATAAATAGTATCAACAATATTTAATGTTCCTGGTATTAATATATCTATATTTTTTTCTTTTATATCATCTAAATATCTATCAGTATATTTAACACTAGTTGGTTTTATTTTATGTATAGCAACATCTATTTCAACTTGATTTTCATTAATTAAATCTTCTTTAATAATTAAATGGATTTTATCATTAGGATTTTTAATATTAATATTTTTTAAGTCATTTATATTTTTTATAATAAATGTGAAATGTTTCGGTGCTGAATTATTTTTAATTATTATTTGTTTCTTCTTATTATAAATTAAAATACCAGCTTCATATTCATCTTCTTCTAATTGTATCAAATTAGGTATTTTAGATACGTTAAAAACACTTCTTTCAACATCTAATGAAATATCATCACCGTTATAATTATTGTTAACAGGAACTATCTTAATGTCGTTTATGGATGTAATTTCTGATATTATTTTAACATCAGATAAATCTTTAAATATATTTAATGTAGAATAATATTCTTTTTCAAATATTCTGATATCCTTGCTACTATTAACTAGTAATATAGGCATAATTAAAGCAATATCAGTTATAAATTTGTGAGCATCTTCAATAGCTATTAATGATGGGTTAGTATTTGAAAATAAACCACCCGCAATTATAAAATAATCATCAGGCATACCTTTTTCACATACTAAATTAGTAATCCATTTAGTTGAATTAATAATATCTAATCTTATTTGTTTATCGGTATTATATTTATAACCGAATTGTGTATTTCTAATTATCCAAAAATTCATCTTCCCACTCCGTTCTATATTCTGTTATTTTTAAAATTAATCTATTATAATAAGCAATTACTTGTTTTTTTAACTCAGCCATCCATTCTTTTTTAGTAAAATTTTCATTAAAAGTCATAGGTTTAGATGGTGTTGTTATATTCAATTGACCTTTACCTATATTCTGAATAGATAAATTATTCCAATCTATTGCTTGAATAGGATGAACATCAATATTTTTAATTATTGTATTAGTTTCAGTTTTTTCATAATTTATAAATATAAATATAATATGATTATGTTCATTTAATATAAATTTTTTAATTTTATCTATTGATAATAAACTTGGTAAAACAAAACCTTTATTAATATCTCTAATTTTTATAAAAATCCTAAATATATCTTCTTCATAAATAATTTGATTATCTTCATCTGTTTTTATATCAAGTGTATTTCGAATATTATTAATATTCATTTTCATTTTAATATGTTCATGACATTCTGATTCTATTTGATTATTTATTGTTGGGGTTGTTATAAATTCTCCATCTTGTAAATGTTTGATACTATCTTTAATCAGAGAAATAATCATATATTATATTTTATTTTCTTATATTTTAATATATAGATTTAGTTTGAATTATCTTGTGTTTTTTCTAAATGCTTATCTAACAAATTTAACATTCTTTTACCACCACTACCATATGTATGTTCTATTAAACTACTACGAATATCTATTGTTACCTTAACTCCTTTTTCAATTAATAATTTAGCAATCTGATAATGACCATATATAGTAGCATATTTTAAACACATATTACCATATGTCATTCCTTTATAGATTTCTCTATTAATATCGACACCATTTTCAAATGCAAAATCAACTAACCACTTATCATTACCTTTACAACCCATTAACAAAGTTTCTTCAATATCTTGTTTTTCTAAAATCTTTTTTAATTCTTCTTCTGATTTAGGTTTAAGTAAATCTTTTACACTTTCGTTTATAAATTTTTTAAATGTTTTCATTAACTTTGGTTGATATATTTTTTTGTTATTTCTTGGTGATATTTATTTGATATTTCATTATTATTATCATTATAACCATATTTTTGTAATATTTTATATGTTCTATTATTCATCGAATGTAATATCATTATATCACTAGGTTTAACTCCTACTGATAATAAGAAATCTACTATTTCATCGTTAATATTTAATATAGCCGATTTTAATGTTATATCTTTTGTTTGCTCACTTATCTTAGTTTTATTATAAAATTTTATAGCTTCATCATTTATTCTAAATAATACAAGGGAATAAAATATGGTATTATCTACATTTTGTTTATTTTTTACACTAGACCAATTTTTTTTAAATCTTTTACGTAGAAGTTCAATTATTTTCATATTTTTATGAGATGCTACTATTTGTATTAATTCACCTTCTCTATGTGTTAAATCACCATTTTTTGCTTTATCTAATGCCTTTTTTAAAAGATTTAATAATTGGTGTTTTATGGCATATTTAATTGTATCTAATGTTGTATGTTCTTTATTACCTTCTTCTAAATCTTTAAGATAAGCTTTTTCCATTTCTTTAACAGACGGCATTAAACTTTTATCTAAATCATATTTATCTATCATTCTTATTTGATCAAATGCACCTAATTTTTTTAATTCTTTTTCTAATTCTTCTTTAGTTGGTAATAAATTATTATATATATTTCCATATAAATCATATTTTTGTATTTTATAAATTCTATCAAAAACATTTAAACTTTTTAATTGTTTTTTGATTTCTTCTTCTGATTTAGGTTTAAGTAAATCTTTTACACTTTCGTTTATAAATTCTTTAAATGTTTTCATTAAACATATATATTAAATTGTTTAACCATTATAGTTTAATATATAAAAATAAAAAGAATTTATTATGGCTAAAAATAATAATCCTAATATAAATCAATTAAAAAATAACATTAGTAGTTTAGAAGGTGAAATGAATAGCTTAAATGAACAATTAAGTATGAACCCTAGTGATATGTTTCCAGATGATGATTTATTACCAGGTTTAAATGATATAGAAATATTTGATTATCAATCACAAATAAAAGAAATTCAAAATGATTGTGAAATTACATTAGAATGTTTATCAAGTTTATATTTAAATGCAAATGATTTAATAACTAAAAATATTAATAATATAATTAAAAATGATGCACTTGCATTAGCTGATTTGAAATTTTCCTTATTTTGTAGCAAAAGAGCTTTAATTAATTTAATGAAACAATTAGATATGGGAATTAACGATCCAGAATTATTTAATAGTGTTTCTTTATTTCAAAAAGAAATAAGAGACTCTATTAAGATGTTATACGATATTAATATTAAAATGAAAAATTTCTATAAAGATGTTAGAGAAGAAATAAAAGATATAAATAAAGGTGGAGATGTTGAAGATAATATACAAGAATTAGAATCTGATGAAGTATATCATATAGTGAACATTAAAGAATTAAACAAACAAGTTGATGAATATATGAATGTTAGTAAAAATAAGAAAAAATAATTTATTTATAATGCATTTTTTTTATGATTTTATGTAAATATTCTTTTACTTCTTCTTCGTATTTTTCATCTACCCAACCCATATTATTAACACGTGTTAATAACATATCAGAAACATCATAACATAATGAATCTAAATCATAAAATTGATTTTTTGTAAATATATTATAATTATCATCTATATGTCTATCTCTGAAATATTCCCACATTCCAACTCCACGATAAATTTCTAGAAGATTATTTTGTGATATACTTTTTTCGATATGTGAATAAATTTCGTTAAAAATAAATTTACCTAATACAAATTTCCAATTAGATGCAGAATCATTATCTAATGGTCCTGTTCCCCAAGATCCTTCATATAATTTATCATATTCTTTAAATTTATTTATTTTCATAATATTTTATCTTACCATTTTCTTATAATTGAAAGAATTTCTTCGACATTTAAACCATCTTGTATCATTTCCCATACATCAGTTTCTTGTGAAGTTGTAAATGTTGGCTCACCATCTGGTATTTCATCAATACCATATCGTTTTTCGATTATTTTTTCTTCTCTCACTTTACGTTCAACTTCTTTAAATAAATTGTCTTGTCTATTTTCGTTTATAAATTCATTATATTTTGTTTTCATAATTTAATTAATCTAATTTTAATGTTGATTCTAAATCATCTAATTTTTTATTCATATGATTTAATTGAGGTTCGTACAATTCCTGTATTTCTTTTTTATATAAACCTATTGACTTTTTACTATAAATAAGCCCAAATACTATAACAGATATTCCAAGTATCCAACATACAATACTTATAATTATTGGTAATTTATTATAAAATTTAGATTCTAATATCAATTCTTTATTAACTTCTAATATTTTAGCATTTAATGTATTAATATTTATATCTAGATTAAATTTATTATTAATAACCTTTATTACATCATCTATATCATTATTCATAACAATATTTTTTACATATTTAATCAATTTAATTAATTTAAAATTTTTTATTTTTGATATAAAATCATAGAATGTATTCTCATTTATAAATTCGTTATATTTTGTTTTCATAATTTAATTAATAATTTTATATTCTGGATCACCATAATAAGAATCACTTAGTTCTATGAATAACCAACCTGGTTTTTCAGGTACTTTATAAATACATACGAAATCATATAATGTTTTTAATATTTTATAATATTCTGCATCTTTATCCATTCCAGAACTTTTATTTATAATATTAGTTGGTATTTCAATAATACCTAATGATGTTTCTATTTTATAAAAACTATTCATATTCTCATTAATTTGATTAAGTTTTTTTTCTAATTTTGATTTTATATAAGTTAATCTAGTAATATCTCTTTCTTTTTCGGGATAACGATTAATATCTATTTCACCAAGTTCTTTGTTAATATCATCTATTTGTAATTGAATTTCTTCTTTTGTATAATTTTCATTAGATTCTAAAAACATATCAAATTTTTGTAAATAATTCATAACTTTTTTATTTTTTTTTTATAACTGTGTATAATTATTTTCTTTTACTTTATAGAAGTATATATTAATATTAGGTTTTTTATTTTCAAAATACTTTTTCATTTTTTTGAGTAATTTTATATTATCATCAAAATAATTAACAGTTATAAATTCATTTTCTTCACATATTTTTAATAATACTTCTATTTTCCATTGATATTTAAATTTATTTTCAATAGAAGGATACATATGTAATCCATAATTAGGTTGTTCAATACCTAAATTCGTTAGACTTTTTTCTATTCTTGTTTTCAATGAATCCTTACGTGCTGTAATAATACATTTATTAACTGCGTTATGATATATATCAACTATTTTGTTATTTATATTTGTTGGTAAGCTATAATCAGTTAAGAAAAAATATTCTGGTTGTTTTAAATAAACTCTATCTTTTTTTCTAACCCAATCTGAATTTTCAGGAATTTCAATATTAGTAAAATTATCAAAATATATTCTTCCATTATCATATTTTAATTCTGATACATCAATTCCAACATTATCTAATTCTTTCATTAATATGTCTTCTGGTGTAAGATATTCTTTTATTAAATATTTAACATATGATTCAAATCTTTTGCCATATACTAATGTATCATCCATATCAAAAGCATATAATGTTTTTTTATCATTTAACATATTTATATTAAACATATTAAATCTTTCGATTAAGATATAAGTTTTATTTTCTGGTACTGGATGGAATAATTCGTTTTTAATTAATATTTTAAATGCCCCTAATGTTTTAGCATTATAAATATTATCATAAACTTTTGTTGCACCATATTTATTTTTTAAATAATCAATAATATAAGATGAACCTTTTTCTGAAATTTTATAACTTATTATTTTTTCTTTAGTATTTATTACTAAATAGAAACGATTTAATGGACCAAGAAATTCAGGATCTAATATTTTAGTTCCTGACATTTTCCAAAAATATCCTTCGTTATTGATTAAAAATTCTTGAATATCTTTAAATTCGTGCATTTTACATTGATAAATAAAATATATTTTATCATATTTTTCTTTTCTTATTGTTTTACTATGCACTACATATTCATTATTTTTATTATTCTGCCGTAATTTTATTTTCGCCAGATTCTCTAGATTTAATAAAGTCTAAATGTTTTTGTTTAGCTTGTTCAACTCTACTATCTATATATTCCTTTTTTATTGCCAACTTTTCTGCTTTTTCTATTGCGGCTATTTCTTGTAATTCTTTAATATTTTCCTTTTGTTTGTAATTATCGGGATAAGTAATTTCAAATGTTGTTTTTATATCAACTATTCTTATCTGATTAATATTCATCATTCTTGCATTTTTTGGAATTGGAACAAATTTTTGTTCATATCTGTTAGGATTTCTTGTCCATTCAAAATTAAGTTTCCAATCAATTCCTGATAAATCTGATATAATTTTATTTTTAAATATATCTAAAAATCTTAAATTTATTAATTTTATATCATTATTAGTATCTTTAACATTTAAAATACCAAAACATTCGGTACCTATATTACTAATAGTACCAATACCAATATGACCACCAGATGTTGTATTTTCTGAACTAGTATAACCATATTTAACATAAAATTCTATTAATAATTCATCAGTATAATTTTTAAGATTATCTATTTCTTGTGTTCGATCAATCATACCAAATGATACAATCTGTAATGTATCACCATAAATTAAAAATACCCATTTAATATCTTCCATACGAGCATTTAATAATCCACTTTCAATATCTTGTTGAATAATTGCACGTGATCTAATAGGATTAGACCAAGTTCCAGTAGGCATAAGTACAACATTACCTATCACACAATATCCATTCATTTTAATATATTTGTGATAAGTTATTTCATCTTCTAATTGTCCTGTAAGTTGATTAATAACTTGTTTATTTTTTCGTGTTTTTTTACCAGTTTCTGGATCTATAAGTTTTGTTTTAATTTCAATTTCTTCAGTAAATAATTCAATAAATTGGTCTTGACTAGTTATTATTTCCTTATGTTCTAATGTTCCACGTGATCGTGTTTTAACTTGACTTAATCTATCTAAACCATCTTCAAAAAATTGTTTTTCTTCATCTGTTTTAAAATCTATATTATTAGCAGGATATAAAATTTTAAATAAACTGAGTAATTGATAAATAGATGGTTCTGTAGCATTATGAATAACTTCGATAAGTGTTATATGATCACCTCTTTTAATCATTTGATTAAAAATGCCAGCGAATAATAATTTAGCTTTTGGTTTTTGTAATATATCAGATAAATCATAATCAAGCAATTCAGTCCATTTAACACCATAATAATCATATTTGGCTGAATCAACCATATCAATAATATATAATACTAATGCATCAACAGGTAAACCTAATTGATACATAATTCCCTCATATGCCGAACCAGTTTTAGTTTTAATTGCATTAAAATCTTTAACGTCTAAATCTTCCCTAAAATCACCATGATGATCAATATAAATATCAATGTCGGGATTAAAATCTGCAAAATCGACAGCTACATTTATCAAATTTTTATTTATAATGGTTGCTTTCCAACTTTCCTGGTAATTTACAATACCATATCCTTTTATTTTAAACCCTTTGCTTAATAAATATTTTTTTATTACAATTGCGGAAAAAATTCCATCCATATCATCGTGAGTATATATAATTACTTCTTTCCCTTTTTTTCCTTTATTTTTCCAATATTTTAAACTATTTGGTATTTTAGGTGCTGACATATCATTTAAGTTTTTAATGAAATTATATTACAAATATACAACATTTTTTTGAATTTCCAACATTTTTATATATTCTTCATCTGTTCTATTTTGTTTAGAACTATTTAAAGACTTTTTTGTTACACATAAATTTTGCATATTTGATATTTTTTCGATTGTTATATTATTAATAAAGCCATAGTGAATTGGTAATTTATGATCTATTGTTGGATATAATTTATTATTTGGATTTAAATATAAGTTTTCCATAATATATTCACCATCATAATAATCATAACCATTCCATTCTTTAAATACATTTTTATAATATCGTTTAGATATTTTTAAAACCTTTTTCTTATATATATCATAATCTGTCAATAAATCGTCTGGTATTTGATTACCATTATTAATTCGTGTCTTTTTAGATTTTAATAATATTGTTTCGGAATGATTAGGAAATTCAACACCGTATTTTTCTAATAATGTTTCTTTTGATTTATTTTTTATTTCTTGATTTTGAAAAACATTTTTCACACCCCAATTTTTTAAATTAGTTTTTTCTTTTCTTTTTTTAATTATATTTGAACTAGAAACATTTTCCGAACCATATTTTTTTAAATTAGTATACTTTGTTTTTTCTGATTTAACACATAATTGGCAATAATAATTTGTTTTATAATCTTTAGTTATTTTAATATAATCTTGATATTTTATATTATTTTTTTTACTACATTTATCACAGCATACATTTATTTTAATATGACTACCTTTTGATAAATGATTAACAGGAACAGTAATAATATCACCACATTTAATATTATAACCTAAATTGTTGTAATGTATTCTATTATGATTTATTATTTTAACATCTACTTTTTCTGTTAATAACATACTATTTTTTAAGTAAATTATTTAAGTCTGTTTTAATTCTATGAGATAAATTATGATTTATATTTTCAATAATTATAAATTTTTCATTTCCTTTAATTTTAGTTCCTTCTATTAAAAATTTGGTTTCTTTTTTACTATCATAATATTTAAATAAATTTGATATTAAGGAATTAATTTTGAAAAATGCGTTTTCATTATATTTAATTATATGAAATTCTTTTCCTTCTTTTAATAATCTAGTAAAATAAAGTATATCGTTATTAAGAGATAAATAATTATTTATCTCTTTTATTGAAAATTCTTGATCAAAATGTAATACTTTATTTAAACTTTTCATACTCTTTTATTAAATTATTCTTTTATCTATATATTTAATTCTATATATTGTTTTTTTATTGTTATAATTGCATTTTTTTATATAATTAAAAATAATTATATTTGTAAAAATTAATATATACTTAAAAAACAAATAAGTCATGATTACAAAATTTGATGAATATAAGAAAGTTAATGAAAATATAACATTAACCGATGATGAAAAAAACTATTTATGGGGAAAACTTGAATATAAAAAGAAAAAAACAGCAATAGATAATGAAAATAAATTATTTGATTTATTAAAAGGTGATAAAAATACTATAAGTTCAGATGATTTTGATATAGTTTTAAAATCACTAGAATATACATTTAGGAAAAAATTATCTGGACAAGACAATCCTATGAATTCTCAAATATTCTTAGATTTACAGCAAAAAGTACCTAAAACATGGTTTGGTGTATCATATTCTTCATTATCTGCTAGAAAGAAACAATTAGATAATCCTCCAAAAATAACATCTTCTAAAAAATCTATAACAGATTTTTTAAGTAGAAATAATATCAAATTTGATGATGATATGAATAAAACAGAACTGTTAAAACTAATTAACGATGAACTACCACGACACTAAAGATGTCGTAGTTTCGTTAAAAAGGTTATACTTTTTAACAACTCCTGATTTATCAAGAGGCTTGTTCATAGAAGCAAAATGATTTTCAAACCATCTATCCATTATGTTTATGGCTGAATTTAAATCACGATCTATTATTATGGTATCTGACAATTGAACTTTTCTGTCTTTTAGTTCAATTTTTTCTTTAAATAATTTTCCAGTCAAACAATTTAATTGTGTTGTCCATTTTTCATCAATTTTTGTTAAATTGATATTTTTTGCTTGACATTTATATTTTAAAAATTGTAAAAACATATTGATATTAGATTGATGAAATGATTTTCTAATTCCTTTTTTCTTTTCATTTACACCTTCTGACGACATCAATTTTTTTACATTCAGATTACCAACTACAATTGTATTGTAGTTCATATTCACTAATTTTTTACTTTGAATATGTAAAGTTTGTTTTATTTGTTCATTCTTTTTGTGATAACACTTATTTAAAGATTTTTTTAGTTGTAAATTTCTATTTGAACCTTTAATTGTTTTACTCCTTTTCTGTTGAATTTTTGATATCTGTTTTTGATAATAATTATTTATTTTCTTTGATTTATTTTTTAACACAATCATTTCACCTTTATTATCAACTCCAGTACCTAATTTTGATAATCCTAAATCAATAGCAAGAACTTTAGTTTCAACTAAAATTTTATCTTTATATTCTACAGTATCATCAATAACCATATCACACAACCATTTATTTCTAATGAATTTTACTCTTATTTCTTTGATTTTTAGTTCATTTAAATTTAAATTTGATTTATATTCAAATGGTATTTTATTGATAATGATTATATTATCTTCCTTAACCATCCAACCAGATTGATTCCAGCTAATAGAATGATAATCAGCGCTTTCAATTTTTCTTGGTGATCTTGCCGATTTATCTTTTTTAATTAAATTAAAAAATGATCTATAAGATCCATATAATTCTGTAGAAATTGTTTGAACTGCTTTTGAATTTAATTTTTTCCAATCTGAATATTTTTCTTTTAATTCAGGAAGCATATTATTTAAATCAAACTTATTAAATATAGTTTTATTTGATTGATATTCAATTTGTTCTATATCAAGTAATTTATTCCATATATCTTTTCTTACATCAGATAATTCTTGTAATTTATTTATCTGTTCTTTTGAGGGAAATAATCTTATTTGATATGTTTTCATTTTTATATAATACTTTTTACAATACTATATATAATTAAAAATATATCACTTTTTTCCATTTTTGGAATGTCAAATTCATCTACGACACTAAAGATGTAGTAGTTTTCTTTGATGGATCATATAAAATCAAAAAACTATAATTTGTATATTTAATTTTTTTTATTACCTTTGTAGCTAAATTTAAATTCACTAATAAAAAAAATTATGATGAAATTTTTTGTATTTTTAATGTTGTTAATGACAACCTATGTATCATTTTCACAAGATACTATAAAAGTTTATGAAAAACATATAACTGACAGTATTTTTCAACTTCAAGAAGTTGAAATTATGAGTGTTTATCGGATTGATGATAAAATTCCTATCACACAAAAAACAATTAAATTAAAAGAAATACAATCTTTAGATAAAAGTAAAGATATTCCTACTCTTTTAAGTTCAACACCATCTATGATATCACATTCAGACAACGGTTTATATCAAGGATATACTTATATGAGATTACGAGGTGTTGATCAAACAAGAATAAATATAACCTTAAATGGCGTTCCATTAAATGAACCAGAGGATCAAGGTGCATACTTTAGTAATTATCCTGATTTTTTAAGTTCAATGAATTCTATTCAAATTCAACGTGGTGTTGGTACATCAACAAATGGTACATCATCTTATATTGGTAGTATTAATTTTGAATCATTTAATTTAAAAGAAAAATCTTATAATAATTTTCATACTGATTTTGGTAATTATAAATCTAATAGAATTATTGTTAATTCACAAAAATTACTTGATACAGATTTTCCATTATATATAAGATATAGTGATATATCTACTGATGGATATAAATATAATTCTTTTAATCATTCAAAATCGGTATTTTTATCAACTGCTTTTTATACAGAAAAAAATATTGTTAAATTAGTTGGGTTTTTTGGACAGCAATCTAATGGAATGGCGTGGCTAGGTGCGCCTAAAGATTCTATAAAAAATGATAGAAAATATAATACACATTACGGTAACGAATATGATTTATTTCATCAATCACATATACAAGCACATTTTATTAGATCATTAGACGAAAAATCAACAATAACAAATACATTTTATTTCAATTATCTTAATGGTAATTACGATTTTGATTTAAATTCTTTTCTATTATTACCAAAAAACACATTAGATTCTGTATTTTATAATTATTGGATGGAATCAAAATTCTATGGATTTACATCTAATTATTCTTATAAAAACAAAAAATTAAGATTATATATGGGATTTAATGCCAATAAATATCAAAGAGAACACATTGGTAGTGAATCTAAAATAGGTAAATTATATGATAATACTGGGTATAAAAATGAATTTAGTACTTATATTAAAGCATTATATGATATAGGTAATTTTACTTTATTTGGTGATGTACAATATAGATATACTAATTTTGATTATGTAGGTGATGTAAATTTTGAACAAATGGATTGGATATTTATTAATCCTAAAGTTGGTCTTAATTTTAACATAAATAATTCTAATAAATTATATTATTCATTAGGAAAAACTGGTCGAGAACCTACAAGAACAGATATATTTATGGGTGAAGATAATTTATGGACAATAGATGGGTTTTCTAATATTAAACCAGAGTTTGTTATTGATAATGAATTAGGATATATTTATAATACTACTAATTTATATTTTAGCACAAATGTTTTTTATATAGATTTTGAAAATGAAATAGTTATTAATGGGCAATTTGGTTCTAATTCATTACCCTTACATAGTAATGTAGCAAATAGTATTAGATATGGTTTGGAATTTGACTTTGAATATAATTTTAATAAAATTAGATTAACAAATAGTTCATCGTATTCACAAAACAAAATTAAAGAAGATAATAATGAAACTATTCATATTATGTCACCGTCTTTAATTATAAATCAAAATATTTCATATTCATTAAAACCATTTTATTTTACTTTAATGTTTAGATATCAAGATAAATCATATATTGATTATGGTAATTTATATAGTATTGATGAATTTTATACATTTGATTTTAAAACATTATATCATAAAGGAATTTTTACTGTCGGGATAGCAATAAATAATATTTTTGATAAAAATTATTTTTCTTATGGTCATATGAATTATGATAATTCTATACCATTATATCATATAGGTGTTCCGAGAAATATTTCTATATCAATAGATGCAAAAATATAATTTATGTTTTTTGAAATTGAATTTTTAGCAGTTATTTTTTCACTTGTATGTGTTTATTATACGGTAGTAAAAAATATATTATCTTGGCCAATTGGATTGATTGGTATAACTTTATATGGAATAATATTTTTTAATGCAAGATTATTTGCTGATTTTGGATTACAATTTATATTTTTCTTTCAAGGATTATATGGGTGGTATAATTGGGTTAAAAATAAAGATAAATTAACGAAAGAATTAAAGACTACATATTTATCAAAAATAGATAAATTAAAATATTTATTTTTAATATTAATAACATATATAGTAATTGCATCTATATTAAGTTCTTATACTAATAGTTCTGTTCCTTATGTAGACTCATTTGTATCAACATTAAGTTTATATGCTAATTGGTTATTAGCTAAACGTAAAATTGATAATTGGTATTTATGGATAGTTGCTGATATAATTTATATAGGACTTTTTTGGTATAAAAAATTATATATGTCAAGTTGTTTATATTTAGTATTTTTAATTATGGCAACTTATGGATTAATTAATTGGATTAAAAGAAATAAAATATTAGATGAAAAAATATAAAAAGAGTTTAGTTCTAGGTAAATTTTACCCGATGAGTTTGGGACACAAATATCTAATTGATATGGCTATGACTAATTCAGAAGTTGTTGAATTATTAGTTTGTTCAATTAAAAGTGAAACAATTCCAGGACATATAAGATATGATTGGGCAAAAAGAATATTTGCTAAAGAAGTAAAAAATGGTAATTTAATTATAAAACATATTATTGATGAAGTTCCACAAGCACCTAAAAATGAATTTGATACTGATTTTTGGCATATATGGACACATCTAATATATAGAGAATTGGGCGATTTCGATGCTATATTTACAAGTGAATCTTATGGTGATGATATAGTTTATTGGATGAAAAAAATGTTAAATATTGATATAGAACATTTTTGTGTTGATATAGATAGAAAAACATTTCCAATAAGTGCTACTGATATTAGAAATAATCCTTTAAAACATTGGGCATTTATTCCAAAAATAGAACGACCATATTTTATTAAAAAAGTGTGTATAGTTGGTCCTGAATCAGTTGGAAAAACAACCATGACAGATATATTATCAAAAGAATATAATTGTTCTCCTGTATGGGAATATGGTAGAGAATATACTGAAAAATTAGGTAATATTAAAAATTTAAATCCTGTAGATTTTTCTAATATTGCAAGTAGACAATTATTAAATGAAGAAGAAGCTGCTTATAAATCAGAAAATGGTTTATTAATATGTGATACTGATTTAATAATTACTGAAATATTCAGTTATATGTATTGTGATAGTTGTCCGGAATGGATAAGAAAAATAAATAGAATTCAAGAGTATGATTTATATTTATTATTAACTGATGAAGTTGAATATGTTCAGGATGATACACGACATTTTAAAGAAGTACGAAATGATCATTTTCATGTAATTAGAAGAGAATTACATAAAAGAAACACTAATTATAAAATAATTAGTGGTGGTAATTATGATGATAGAATTCAAAAAGCTAGAGAATATATTAATGAGATAATTTAAGGTAATGTTTGAATATTTTGAGCATATTCTATGTTTTCACCTAAATCAAATGCAGCTAATTTACCTTTTTTTAATCCTAGATTAAATTGCCATATATCATTTACTTTTGATATACCGTTATTTAATGCTTCTTGTTCAATTAGTTTCATATCATTATATAATTTTAAAACTTCCATATTTCCTTCTTTTATTAGAAATTCTTTAAAAGTTTCTTTATAAGATATATTACGATGTTTTGCTCTATAATATTTAGATTTTAATTTATCATAATTTTCGAATAAAGAAAAATATTTATCATCAAATGAATCTAAAAGTTCAAGTATTATAACATATACTTCATTATTTACTTTTTTAACATCATAAACATTTGATATTCTTTCTAATTTTTTACCTTTAATCTTATTAGCAAATATTACTTCTGTGAAATCGGTTGTTATTTTTAATATTTTATTATTTTCTAATATCCATACAACACCCTGTGTACCACTATTGAAAATAGTTTTAGAATTTTTTAATAATTTATAATTTAATTTATCACATATTTGACTTACATAATCACTATTATAATATTTATTATCTAAATCTTGTACATTTTCGAATTTTTTTAAATATTTCATATTAATATATATTAAATAATATATGAAAATATTTTATAAATTAATAAAAAATAATTTTTTTTATGATTAAAACATTTGAAGCTTATAATAATCATTATAAAACATTACGCAGAAATCAGATATTTGATAAAATAGAAAACGCAAAGATAGGTGATATTTTACCAGAAAGTGATATTTATAATTATATAGAATATCTTCATGAACAGGATGATTTTACTGAAGGTGATATTGCTAAACGAATAGAAGAATTTAGTAAATACCAATTAAGGATAGTACCAATTGATAAAATAGATATTTATGAATTTGGATTAGATGAAGATGTCGCTAAAAATTATTCTGAAATGTATAATCAAACAAATAAATATCCACCTATTGTACTATCCGATACATATAGAATAATAGATGGAAATCATAGAACAAACGCTTTAAATGATTTAGGTATTAAAACTATTAAAGCTTTTGTAGGAATGAATTTTTAAAAATTAACATATGAATTATGGATTATATTAAAACATTTGAAAATTATAATAAAAAAATATTTTATCATGGTTCATATGATAAATTGCCTATTAAAACTATTTTAAAATCACATGAAAAGTCATATACTAGAGATCCCAATAATATGATATTAGAAGGTATTCTTGAAAAATATAGACCAGATGATAAATTAAGTAGATATGATTCTATATTTTTAGTAGATGATCCTGAACTTATTGATGCAGTAGGTGCTCCTATTGATTATATTTATGAAGTAATTATTCCTGGTAATATCACACCAGAAAAATCTGATTTAGCTTGGTATTCAGAAATAGAAGGTGAAGATGATATTGAAAAACAAAAAGAGTATGCATTAAATTATTGGAATGGTATTCCGTATTATGATAAATATAGTAGTGCATTTGAATATCGTGTTAAAGAAGCAATTATTTATGAGTTATATGAAGAAAATTAAAAATATGACAAAAACCCGATAAAATTAATTATCGGGTTTTTTTATTTATAAACGGTTTATAATCTTTAAATTCCTTCTTCTGTTTGTGGAATAGTTTGAGCTATTTCCTGTGGTCTTTGTGATTGTCCTCCACCTTGTGCTGGTTCAATTTGAACGTTTACTTCTTGTTGACCTTCTGGACTTATTTGTGGTTGAACTTGTGTTTGTGCAGGCATTTCTTGTGAAACTTGTGCTTGTGGTTCAGAAACAGCACCTGTTACTAAACTTACAGGCAAATTTTCAATATTCAAGAAAGATGTTACTACATATTTTGTAATTTCTTCTGCTAATTCTTGTTCTGACCATTTTTTCATTAAATCTTCACCAGTTTCTTGTTGAACTTTTTTCTTATATGCATTAATAAGTGTTACTGGTATTTCTACTCTTGAACGGACCTTCCAGGTATTATCAAACAATTGAGCACCTTCATTAACAGATTCTTCGTTAACTACTTCTTCTTCAATTTGTTCTACAAATTGTTCAACTTCTTCGTTTAATTGAACTGATCTTTTATCTTTAAAGTCATTATATCCGTGTAAATTATTCATAATTCTAATATTATTTTTTATTTATATATTTAATTTTAAATATCCTTTTTTTTATATATTTAATTTAAAAATCCTTTTTTTGTATAATTACCATTGGTATAAACTATAACTAACATTAATACCAAACACTAATGCAGGTTGATTATGTAAAAAATCATATCCAATTGTACCTCCAGCACCAACAGACCACACATTAGGTAAAAACATTTTCTTTTTCATTAATTTTTTCATATATGGATTAGTATTAGGATCAATTAGAACACCTTCTAATGAAGTTGGTGTTAATCCAGGATAATTACTATTAACAAAAATTCTTAATTTATCATCTTCTATTTTTTGACCAAATGTTAATCCTATAGTTGATACTCTACTTATCATTTTGGTATTTAAATGAAATATATTTGTTGGAGTTAATTTTATTTTTGTTATACCTTCAAATTTATCTGAATTAATTGAATCATATGTATAATTTAATGTCCAAGGAATATTAAAGTTTCCACCACCTACATCTATAGGTGTGCCTATTATATTTTTTAAAGAATCAGAGTATTTTTCTAACATTTCTTTATCTTGTTTTAATGTTAAAATTGTTTTATTTAATGACAATACTTTGCCTTTTTCTTTATTAACAGCAATTGATAATGAATTATTTAAATTTAATAAATCTTTTTGATTAGATATATAACCATCTATAGATGCACTTAAATCACCATTTTTATTTTTAACTATTTTAATAGAATCGGTTAAAGCTGATATATTTTGATTAGATATTTCTGCTTGTCTTCTTAATTCTTTACTATTACCACATGATTTAAAAAGAAAAAATATAAAAACACCAACAACTAATAATAAAAATACTTTACTATTAATTATTGTCCATATTGAATTTAATATTTTTTTAAATTTTTCCATAATATTTTTTATTTTATATATTAAAAAACTTA
>Ga0208375_1002239_pt1 | contig 18799 bp, 25 predicted proteins | sample RifOxyD1_FD_184038 | JGI IMG/M metagenome (GOLD analysis project Ga0208375, IMG submission 184038) | Soil microbial communities from Rifle, Colorado - Rifle Oxygen_injection D1 (SPAdes) | ecosystem: Environmental > Terrestrial > Deep subsurface > Rock core/Sediment | place: Rifle, Colorado... | reverse complement strand
CGCCATCACAAGCTTTCATAAGGAAGATGAGAAAATGAAAAATCCGAAAATTATATCGTTGAGAAATAATAACGGGATACTACATATAAAAAACTAATGGTAACTTTTAAATATTTGATTTTCTAATTATCTTTATGCTAACTAAGGAAGAAGAGAAGCACTTGCAGAATATAAGAATAATCAACCCCCTTTCAAAAAAGGGGCTCACGTCCGGGCAAAAAGCTGCTGATTTTCTTACAAAATGGGTTGGAAGCTGGACATTCATTTCTTTGTTTACAATATTTTTGATTTTATGGATTTGTGTTAATGTATATTTCCTTTCATCAGCCAATAAACCTTCATTTGATCCATATCCTTTTATTTTATTAAATCTCGTTTTAGCCTGCCTTACTGCATTTCAGGTGCCAATAATTTTAATGAGCCAGAACAGGGAAAATGAAAGAGACAGAGTAAGAACAGAATATGACTATGCTGTTGATAGAAAAGCAGAAAAAGAAATCAGGGATGTTAAAGAATCCCTTGACAAGATTAAATCTCATTTAAGAATAAAATAACTTTTAAGGAAAAATAAGGCAAAATAAAATAATAATTTTTAAATACTCTTATTTAATTGATTTATAATGACAGAAGTTTTAGAACTTTATGTAGCAATATACTCTCCCGTCGTACATCCAGATGGTGAGGAAGAAACTTTAATCTCTTATGAGGCTTACGAGCAATTTCATGAGAGATATAAAAAAATTAATAGGGATTGTCCATCAAGGAGAATTGCAGGAAAATGCCCTGAGGTAGGATTCTATTTTGGAGGAGGACTTGTTCTTCATAATCCTGCTTCAAATAAAATAAGATTAGTTCATGATACCAAAGAAGGATTGGAAAAACTTGCAGAGGAATTCGGGCTTCCATAGAGAAATATTTGGATAATTCTTCTAACTCACTATCCCTTTTTCTTATTTTACATCTTTTAGTTGGGGTTTTATCTTTTCATTAATCTTTTTTATCCCCAATATAAATTAAAATACCTTAGAAACTAATGGGACCATGGATTAAGGGTTTGAAAAATTAAAAGGCGAAGCGTTCAATGGGATGCTATAGGCTTTAGCCCATAGAGGATGTCACTTACACTTAAGGCGGGCGAGGTGAATAACAGGACGCTATGGGATTTAACTCATATGAGATGTTGCATGTTATTTAAATAAATTAGTAATCCAATTAAGGATTGTTGCAATAGGATTTGAAGAACGATTTTCAGGTGAAGAATTTTTTTCTGGTTGGGCATACATTATTTCTGTAGTTCCTTCTTCATTTTTGAAGGTTATACTTTCTTCTCTTAACCCATCATTTAATTCTTCTATTTGTTTAGGAGATTTATCTAATTCTGTTAAGAGGAGAACATTGCTCTCATTTCCAACTTCAACACATTTCCCATTTTTACATGTTCCATTCCAATAATTGCAGTCAACATCAATAAATTCTATCCATACTCCATTTTCACAATGAGTGTCCATAACTAAATCTTTAACACACCAATCTTCTTTTCTTTGATTAGCATTACACTCAAGAGTTGGAACCATTATTTTATCTTCAGAAATAACTAAGATCTCTTTATCTTTGCATATGGTTTCATCCTTGAGAACGATATCTATTCTAATTTCTTGACCTATAGATAAAGGCTCTTCAAAGGATGGAAATAAAATATTTTTCTTAAAAATTTCACTTGTATCTGTCATCTTTAATTCCCCGTCAAGATACACTTTTATCTCTTTGATTTGTGTTTCTCCAGAATTTATCACTCCTTTCATAAAATTATACTTCATATTCACCCCAGTTATGTCTAAATTAACATCTGAACATGATGCAGAAACAAATGAAAATAACAACAAGGTGATAATGGGCAGGATAATCTTTTTTATCATAATCATATTTATAAACTTAGATTAATAAATGTTTTGTTGCCTTCTAAAAAGATTGAACTAATAAATACATTTTTAAACAATTAAAGCTTAATTAACATATGCATAATGATGTTAAGACTATCATAATCTTTAGTATAATTTTTACTGTCTTCTTGATTAATAATATTAATAATATAAGTGCTGAGATGTTGGTAAGTGAAGTGGGGGTTCAATATGACTCCAAGATATTAGAAAAATTTGAGAGCAACACTTTCGCAAATGTTATAATTATTTTAGAAGAATCAGTGGATATAGATAATTTTGTTACAGAGTTTTCAAATGATGAATTTAAAGATGTCATAAACAGAAATATTCCCAATAAATCTTCAAATAGGTTTGGTGCAAAAATATCTGAAGATGCCTTTTTTAAATTGCTTCAGGATGAAAGAGTGGAGAATATTGAGTATAATTGGGTAGGCTATGCAGGCCCTATATCTAAAGAATGTGGGAATTGGAGTTCTCTTTCAAAGAGCCTAATTTTTATGGCATCCTTAATTTTAATTACCTTAATTTTATATTCACTAATTAAAAAAATAATAGGAAAATAAAATGAAACAGAAAGGAATAAAAGAATTTTTCAGACCGTTTTGGTTAAAGGCTATATTATCTGTTTTGCTGATAATCTTTTTTAATTTAATTAGTTGGTTTCTTTTTTTAAAATATTCTCGACAGCCCATTATATGTATGTCTTTGGGTTGCCATGCTCCCTCTGATTTTCATAGGTATGTGGCTTCTGAAATATCCCCCTTTTTATTTGTCTCTATTGTGATTTTATCTTATTTTCTATCTTGTTTAATTATGCGGTTAGTTAATCTAAATAAATTTAGAGATAATAAAGGCAAGCATGGTTAAGAAAATATTTTTAATAATGCCCATCTTTTTCTTTTTTCTTTTTTCTTTTGGAACGGTTGTTGCAGAACCCGCTTTTTCCAAGGCCGATGTTAGATACGATTATGATGCTTTAGAGATAATGGATAATCTTATTCTTGCAAGGGAGGTTTTAAATGAATCAACTTTCCCTTATTTAGAAATTTTTGATAATAATGTTTGGATTAATGTAATTGTAAGATTAAAGGATAAATCAAATATAAGTATTACTGGTTCAAAGGAGGAAAAAATAAACCTATTATCTCAAAGAGAAGAATGGTTTGAACCTAAAGTAGATAATGTTTTATCTTCTCTTTCTAAAAATGAGTTTAAGTTACAGCATAAATTAGTTAATGGTTTTTCGGGTTGGACTACCTTAGAAGGATATAATAAATTGATATCGAATACTTTAATAGAAAAAGTTGATTGGCCTAAAGTAAAGATTAAAGCGATGTTAAATGAAAGCGTTCCATTAATTGGAGTTGATCCTTATGTATGGAATTTGGGATATACAGGAAATGGTGTTAAAGTTTGCATAATCGATTCGGGGGTCAATGCAAGTCATCTAGGTTTATCTGGGAAAATAGTTAATGAAAAATGTTATTGCTCCGACGGTTTATTTTGGGGATGTTGTCCAGATGGAACAGATGAAGATGATTCTGCTGAAGATGACAATGGACATGGAACCCATGTTGCAGGAATAATCGCATCCCAGGATTCAACATATAAGGGAGTTGCTTATGGTGCAGATATTTATGCTGTTAAAATTTTAGATGAAAATGGTGATTCTTCTTGGGGCGATTTAGCTAATGCACTTGATTGGTGTAGAAATCAAGGAGTTGATATCATTAGTATGAGTCTTGGTACAGAAGAAACTTATACAGATGCTACTTGTGTGGATTATGTTAATGAGGAACTTAATGAAGCATATAACTCTGGAATTGCATTGGTTGTTGCCTCAGGCAATAGTGGTTCAACTTTTGAAATTTCATACCCTGCATGTTCTCCTTATTCTATTTCTGTGAGCGCAACAACTAAACAAGATGAGATTGCAAGCTATTCTAATCTTTATCCTAATTTAGATCTATTAGCTCCTGGTTCTTTAATTAAATCATTGAGATGGAATCCAAATTCATGTTCTGAGGGATGTGTTTGTTCAGGAAATTATATGAAATGTTCAGGCACTTCAGAGGCTGCTCCCCATGTTTCAGGAGCCATCGCCCTTTTATTAGAAGCAGACCCGACGTTGGAACCTGACGATATATTATCTACATTGCAAAGCACTGGGAAAAATGTTGTTAATTGGAAGAGGATAAATGTTTCTGCTGCTATTAATACTTTGTGTGAATGCACTTCGTGGACGCCCGCGGGGTGTGGTTCAGGGGGTTGTGAAGCTGATGAACGATACTATACCCGAACATGTCCTGGGGATTGTAACTCTGAAAGTAAATGTGAATATGATGCAAGTTGCGCTGGAGGTTCTCCTACAGGTATTAACGCTTGCGATTATGAAGATGAAAATAGTGAGGATTGTCCATCAGGTTATACTGCAACAGATCATGATTGTTATTGGAGTGGAAGCAATTGGGAATGTGAGTTAGAGTGTTGGAGGGATGAATATTGCAATGATTGGGGAAGCTGGACTTATACTTCTAATTATTATAGTGTTGATGAAAATGATGAAAATATTTGGTTTGATTCTCCATTAATTTATTTTGATTCTGATTCTTGTTATAAGTTTTATGGCGAGTCAAAATTGTATGTGAGTGACTGGGACCCAGGGGGAATTTTGCATTTTGATGCTGAAAGTGTAAGAGTTTATTCTGACACCGAGGGTTATGATAGCAACACGTGTTCAGGAGGGCAGAGTTCCCCTGTTGATACAACCACCTCTATCTATAATTTTGGTCAAGGAACTAATAATTATTATAAAGAAAGAGGAAAGTTTATTCCTTATCAACAAGGGAGTTGTAGTGGTGATGAGGCGTATGGAATAGAAGGGTATTTTTATAATTACTTACATTATCAAACGGCTGATTGGTATGGTGAAGACACAGACTACCTTTATTGTGATGTTCCATATACAAGCAGTATTAATATAGACAGCACAATTTATGGGGATTCCGACGTAGACTGTGATATAACTGTTGTCGGAAGTGAAAGCAATCCCGATGAAATTAGGGTTAAATGGTATGTTAATGGTGATCATGCAGGAAGTGAAACATGTGGCGATAATGAATGTGATGATGATTCCGGAAGCACATGGAGTAATACATTTACTTTAGATAGTTCAGAATATTCAAAGGGAGACGAAGTTTATTGTATCGGTATGGGATATGGTGAAGATGGCGGGCATGGGGCTTATGTGCAAAGTTCAACAACAAATGTATCAAACCACATACCAACATGGTCAAGTGTTTTATTAAATGAATCTTTTGCTAAGGCAGGAGATAATATTAAACTGGTTGCAAATGGCGAAGCAGATTTGGATAGTGATTGGTTATCATTATATTGTTGTAAGGGAAGTTCATGTACTCCTACAGTATTTAATCATGACTTTTGTTATGCAACAGGAGACAATTATCCATACGATTTATTTTGTGTTGGACAGGCAACTAGAGAAGAAGGAACTCAAACAGTAAGGTGTAGAATTTATGACGGAGATGATTATTCGTCAATTCAATCAGATACTTATGAAGCATATATTGATGATCCACCAAATGCAACCCTTATAAGTCCTATGAATAACTCAGTAGATGAAGATGGAATAATCAATTTTAATTGTTCTGCTGTTGATGATTTTAATTTAAACAGTGTAACTCTTTATGGAAATTGGAGTGGAGGATGGCATGCAAATGAAACTAAATCTTTATCCGGAATTTCCAACTCCACAATCTTTACAAAAAGTTTAACTAATGGCATCTATGAATGGAATTGTCTTGTTTATGATAATAATTCTCAGAGTAGTTGGGGCAATAGTTCAAATTGGATTCTTAAAGTTAATATCACGTCTCTTCCAAACGACACATACAAATTTTATATCAGGAATTCAACAGGAGGAAATGTTGCATGGCTTGGAAGCGCAGGCAACATAGTATTAAAAGGAAGTTGCTTTGCAAAACCATCATGTGCAGTTAATGAAAGCAATTTATTTGTAATAAAAAACTCAACAGACAGCACAACAGCATCAATAAATTCAACAGGTGACTTATGTATACAGCAGGGAGATTGTTCAGATGAATCAGCATCATGCAATCCTGCAATAAATGCTTTAATAATCAGAGATTCATCATCGATTAATATGAGTTATATTAATTTTAATGGGGATTTGTGCCTGAGAGGAAAGCTTTATGAAAACACAAATCCATAAATTTATAAAATCTAAATGCTATAAACTATAAGATGGAAAAAAGAGGAAAGAAATTAGGAAACTTAATTAAAAATAATCTTTTATCTATTTTGGTTATTTTTATTATAATTTCTTCAGTTGTTGTTCTTGCAGGAAATATTGTTATGCAGGATAGCGACTTTACAATATCTGGTTTAAGTAATCCAACTCTTAATATACAGGATACCAATGAAGGAAATTCAAGATTTATAAATTATGGTTCGAGACTTTCAATTGAGCAAACCGCTTTGAGCGGAGCTAATTCTTTTATTGATTTAAGCCCTTATACAGGAGATTCTGTAAGTCAGTCTTTAATTAGGGCTTGGAGGGATGTAAACACAACAGGAATGAAAGCTATGACTTTTTACAGAGGAGATGGAACAGGAAGTTCAGATGCAAGAATCGGAGTTAACGGCACAACTTCTTATTTAGCAATTACAGGAAACTTAGGTGTTGGAACTTCAAGCCCAACACAAAAATTAGATGTGGATGGAAATATTACAGCAGATGACTTTATTACTAAAAGTTTATTTTTTAATGGAGATGCCTTATCAAGAATTAAATCAATAAGTGCTGATTCAGTCGGCGCAAATAACTGGCAGAAAGTAAATCATGAAAGTTTAGGCGACGCAGGAATTATTTATCAGTATGAAGTTGAAATTCTTGACAAAGACGGAAATGTTGCAAGCACAGAAATAAGAACATTTGAAGGGCAAAGCATTGACAGAACTGTTGCATTATTATTAAGAGCAAACCAGCAGTTAATGGATGAGTTATGCAAAAAGGATTCTAGTTATAGTTGGTGTTGAAAATAATTCATAAAATTATGCACTTGTAATTTATGGCGAGCCCGAAAGGAAAAGATGTTTATTAATTCAAGAATATCTTAATCATCTGTAAGAAGTCTGCCTTTTTGCTCTTGCCTTTGAATCATCGGGCTTGTAAGCTTCTTTTCTTCTTATGTCTGCAACAAGAAGATGCTTGTCATATGCAGAAAATGCTTTTTTAATATGCTCTGATTTTGTTTTTTTAAGTATTGCTCTTGCGAGTGCAAGCCGTGCTGCCTCAATTCTTCCCTCTCTTCCTCCACCTCTTGTTGAAATATGAATATCAAAATCCATCTTTACTATTTTTTTTGCAATTCGAATCGGCTCATCAATTAAAAGATGCTTCATTAAGTCAAGTTTTTCGTAGGGTATCCTGTCAATTATTACTTTTCCGCTTCCAGGAGAGACAATTTTTGCTTTTGCAATGCTTGTCTTTCTCTTTCCTGAAACCATTATTGATTTTTCATTTGACTTCATTTTACAAGCCTCGCAAGCTCTTTTAATTCTATAAATCTTCCGCCCTTTTCTTTTCCTGCAATTATTTTTTTTGTTTCTTCATATTCTTTTGGAGTTTCATTATAGCACATTATTCTGTTAACTGCTTTTTGCCCTCTGCCCTGTTTATGCGAAAGCATTCCTCTTATTGCTCTTTTCAGCATTCTTTCGGGATTCCTTTCTATTTTCGGCCCCTTCATACTGCTTCCGCCCCTTTTTATTGCTCGTGCTGTTTCATCAACAATATTTTTTTTATTTCCATTTATTCTTACCCTGTTTGCGTTTACAATAATTATTTCTTTTCCTAAAAGCGCCTGTTTTGCCGCATAGCTCGCAAGCCTTCCCATTACTGCATTTGTTCCATCAATTATTACTTTTGCTGTTTTTTCTGGTTTCATTTTCTTTTGCCGTAAATTATCTTTATTTTTTCAGCGCGCGGATTTTTTTCTATTTCTTCTGAAATTGATATTATCTCTCCGCCTGCTTTTTTTATTTTTTCCACAGCGCCCTTTGAAAATGAAAATGCAGATATCTTGATTTTCTTGCTCAAATCTCCTTTTCCAAGAACTTTTCCAGGAACGACAATTGTCTCTCCATGAACTGCCTCATTTTCTATTTCATTGAGATTTGCAGAAATTGCTTTTCTTTTTGGAATTGACAATGCAGAGGATACTTCAAGCCATTTCTCATTTTTCTTTGCTTTTATAATGGTTCTCACTAATTCTTCGTTTGTTTTTCTCTTCAGTTTTTTTTCTATTTTTGTTTTTCTCATTTTTCTTAATATTTATCTCCATTTTAAGGAGGGGTTGATACAACAGATTTGTTGTCGAGGGACAAATCTGTGTACAGAGATTCCCTTGGAATCTCTTGTAAGGGAGAACTCTTGGTTCCCCTTATGCGGGAAGAAGGATTTGAACCTTCGCAGGCACTAAGCCAACGCGGCCTTAACGCGTCCCATTTGACCGCTCTGGCATTCCCGCGTTTTGTTTATTTTTTTATTGCTTTCGAAGCTTCTGAAAGTGAATTTTCCAACGATTTTACTGCTTCTTCAAATATTTCTTTTGAACTCATTTGCCCCCAGGATTCAATAAAAAATACAATTTCTTTTCCAGGAGAAACTTCTATTCCGCTGTCCTGTCCTGCAATTGATTCTATATAATCCGCATCTGCCTTTGACTGGATTGTTTCTCCAGCAGATATTTTTGATTTTCCAATAATTGTATCTTTTATTTTTTCAATTATTTTGTCTGCTTTTTCAGGATTTTTTATTTTAATATTTGTAATATTTCTATAGTATGCAAGTCCTGGAGAAAACTTTGCATGTTTTTTCCCTATTCCAATTCTTACAAATCCGACAAGCTCCAATTCCTGTTCTTTTTCAAGAATAACTATAGGCATTTTTTCATAAGGTGTTTCTACATCTCCTTTTATGTCTTGTGAATAAACTGTACATGGCCCTATTGCTTTTAATGAAACCTGGATTTGGCATTTATTGCATCCCTCTCCTTTGCATGAGCATTCCTCTTTAAAATTAAGCTTTCGGTTTATTTTTATTGGAATAAGCCCGATTCTATGGGCAACTATCTCGTCAAAAAGTGCAGAATCATTTTTATAGATTTCAACTTCATCAATTGCAGAAACAGAAATTTGATTTATGCTTCTTCTTATTGCATTTGCAAGACTTTCGTCTGTTTCAATAACTGCTTCAGCATTTGCTTTTTCATTTTTTTTCATTTTAATATTAATACAGGTTATTTTTAAACTCTTCTGCCTCTTCTGCCTCCTTTTTTCTTTGGCCCACCCCTTGCTACGCAGGTAATATCAGAAATACTTAATATTTTAAATCCGTCTTTTGAAAATGTCCTTATCACAGAATTAGCGCCAGGCCCGATTCCAGGAGAGTCTGTTTTTCCCTTCATTTTTACATAAAGTTCTGTAATGCCCAGTTCTTTGAGCTCTTCTTCAATTTTTTTTGCTATAAACATTGCAGTTGTCGGATTTGCCTTTAATCTGTCCTGTTTTGTGATATTTCCGCCAGAATATCTTGAAATTGTATTTCCCGCAAGGTCGGTTATATGTACAATTGTGTTGTTAAATGAAGAATAGATATGCATGACTGCTGCGTGCTCGTCTGATTTACTCATTTTTTCCTCCGCTTATTTTTTCTTTTTTTATAAAGTTTATTTTATTTTCTTCTTCAGTAGAAACATGATATGAAGGGATATTTACTATTTTGTTTTCAATGGCTATATGCTTGTGAGTTATTATCTGCCTTGCTCCATTTGCAGTTGTAGCTATTCCTTTTTTGAATATTATTGTCTGCAGTCTTCTGTTTAAAATATCCTCTTCTGTTAATGCAAGCACATCAACTGCACTTGCAGAAGTCAATCCCATTTTATTTAATTTTTCCAAAAATTTTGCCTGTTCTTCCTCTCCAGCATAAATTATTCTCTTTGCAGTTTTTCTGATAATATCAAGTTTTGACTTTGCTTTCCATATTTCTTTTTTATTTTTCAGTCCGTATTTTGCAACAATTGCATCTTCATTTGTTATTCTTTTTATATCAAACGCCTTTCTCGGACGGCTGTACTTTTTATGTTTTCTTATCATTTCTTTCCTCCTTCTTTGCCTTTAGCAGGGGCAGGTTCTGTTTTAGTTTTGCTTACCCCTACTGCCTTATTTTTTCCTTTTTTTCTGAAATGGCTTTTTGTTCTCTGCCCTCTTACTGGCAGTCCGCTGGCATGTCTTATTCCTTTATATGAACGCATTTTTTTCATGCGTTTTATATCAAATTCTTTTGTTAAATCCAAATCTGTTGTAATTAAATGCAGAGTTTTTCCTGTCTCAAAATCACTTCTTCTATTCATCATAAATGCAGGAATTATTGGGTTTTTTATTGCATCAGAAATCACAGAAATTTCTTCTTTAGATAATTCTCCAACTCTTTTTGAAAGCGGAATTCCTGTCTGCTTTGATACTGCCTTTGCAATTGGAAAAGAAACCCCCTTTATTTTTTTTAATCCAGAATAAAGATTTCTGCTTCCAGGTATGTCTGTCGATAGAATTCTGACTAAAGATTCTGTTTCCCTTTTTTCGGGTTTTTTCTGAACAGCGGGTTTTTTTTCTTCCATTTTAATATCTGATATTAAAAACTAGAGGTTTTAAATGTTTACAATGCAAATAATCTATGCCTTTCACTTCCTGTAAGTTCCAAAACTATTCTTTTCTCTATTGAGAGCTTTGGATCCGGAAGTCCTGGTATTCTTTTTTTAATCTCTTCAAAAGATTCAAATTCTTTTTTTTCACGCTCCTCAATAATCTCTTTTGTGTGTTTCTTTCCATATCCTGGAAGAAGTTCTATCTGGTGGATTCTCGTGTTTATTGCTGTGGCTTTATTGAAAAAATCAACAAACTTTTTTTCATTGTCTTCAACAAACTTTCCAAGGTATTCTTCAAGCTGGAATTTTGCATTTTCAGTTAATTTGTCCGGCGGCAGCCTTCCAAGAATATAATATATTTTGTCTCTTTTTCCCTCTCCAATATACACTTTTTCTTTTATTTGAAGTGAAATACCTTTTCGTGGAATCAATTGAAGAAGTGTAAATTTAATCTCTCCTATAGCCTGTGCTACTGGCATCATCTTTCCTTCAAGCGGATAGCCATATGGCAGATAATCTAATATTATCGCATATTCTTCTTTTTCTGTCATTTGTTTTTTTCCTTTTCATAATTTACTTTGCACGGCTGTGCTTTTTAACTATGTCAATTACCTGTTTTGCTTCTTCTTCTCCAAGAGAGGTTTCGGTAAATATTTTATTCAATTCTGAGATTGTTTCTGGCATAAAATCAATTATTTTAGCTATATGTTCTTGTTTTATTCTGTGATTGTCAAGCGCAGAAATTTCTTTTTTCATTTCTTCTGCATCTTTTTCCTTGACTTTTATAAATTTTTTAAAATACGGCTCAATATCCTCTCTGCCTTTATGCTCTTCAATTATTTTTTTTGCTTCTACAAGTGAAAGTGGCTTCATTTCTTTTATCATTTTATTTTTCCATAGATTTTATTTTTTTAAGATGTATTGGCGGAATTATAAATGTCTTTTCTTTATTGATTTCTTTTAGTTTTATTACATAATTGCTCCCTCTTTTTCCTATTATTGTACCAGTTATTCCATGTATTCTTTCAGGAAAACAAACTCGCACAGATTTTTCTGGCTTTATTGCCACTTTATCCCCTTCTTTAAGCTCCTTAAAGTATTCACTAAACCTTACCTTTCCACGCTCTCGGATTCTTTTTCTTTTCGCCATTTTAATATTACTGCTGTTCTTTATAAAAATGATACCTTTAAAAGCTTTCCTAATTGCTAAAAACCAGAAATCCAACTATTTCTTCTGCAAAAGCAACGGAAATTATTTTTGCTAGATATTCCCGCTTTCTCTTGCATCTTCCATGTTTTTGACAATTGCTTTGAACATTTTCGGCCCCCACACACCGCATCCGCACTTCTCGCAGAAATCAATAACACTTTCGTCAGTAATTTCTGCCCGGCAGTAAATGCATTTTTTCATAAATTATTCAGCTTTTTGCTCCTCTTTTGTTTTTGTTAAATTAGTTTGTGAATTTAGTTTTTAAATTTATTTGTTGCGCATTGCTATAAAATGATAGGTTGATAGAGTGAACTTTTATTTCTTTTTCTTTATTCTAAGGAGGGGTTGATAAGAATGAATTTTAATTTTGATAAGGGCGAACTATTGGTTTATTCTGTTGCATCTAAGGGATCTGCTTAAATATAGTAGATTCTTATAAAAAGTATGAGATTTAAGAGAAAGGGAACAGAGCATACTTCTATCAAAGAGATTAAACTCTCTGATGAAACAATTATAGGAATTTTTGAAGGAAGTAGAGGTTATAAACCAGAACATGATATTTTAATTAAATATCAGGAGCAAGGTAAAAAACTTAGAACTCCAAAACATATTCATTGGGTTATTGATTTATTGATAAAGAAAGAACATAATAATGAACTTACTTTAAAATTTATGAAATATCTGCGTGATATGTATGATCGCGTTGAGGGATTTAAAAGTAAAGAAGAGAGGACTAATCTTATATTAAAAGAAACAACTCCTGAAAAATTAAAGTCCTTTCAGGAATTAAACAAATATGGAGAGTATAAGGTAGAGTTTATAGGTCATTTGATTGAATTAATGATTAAAATGGAGAAAAATACCGCCCCAGAAAAACCAGCAAGAGTTTTTAGGGAGTTGATGGATGCAATGATTAAAGAGAGGGAAATTTTTGTTATTGTAAGCAAGGCGACGCAGGTCGGCAAATAAAATTTTATTCAGTTCTGATCGAAAATGGGACAGGATTAACTAACTTTTATGATGCTTTTATAGAACTTAAAAACTTCTAAGATATGTTTAGCATTGCCTAAATACATAATAACTTTTTGTTTGACTTTCCCTCTTTTATCGAGATTTCCCTCTACAATATAATAATAAATCTTTCTTCTTAGGTATAACCTAATAGGTAGATTTATAAACTATAGGTTTCTATATAAAGTATGGCAGAGATGAAAATTGAGGTGACAGCATATAGGTGTGATAGATGTGGGCATAAATGGATTCCAAGATCTAATGAAAAACCAACTATATGCCCCGAGTGTAAAAGCCCATATTGGAATAAACCTCGTAAAAATAATAAAGAGAAAAGAAAATGAAAACTACCCATAAAATAATACAAGGCGACGCCTTAAAGGTATTGAAAACTATCCCAGATAATTCGGTTGATTTGGTATTTGCAGATCCCCCCTATAACATGTCAAAGAAGAAAGGGTTAAATTGGGCATACAGCAAACATGTAACAATGCAGGAAAGCTGGGATATGTTTTCAAAAGACGATTTCTTTAAATTTAATAATGGGTGGTTAGCAGAATGTTTTAGAATTTTAAAGCATGGAGGTAGTTTATGGATTTCTGGAAGTTTCCATAATATCTATCAAATGGGTTTTATAATTCAACAATTCCATCCAGAAATTAAAATAAACAATAGCATTGTTTGGTTTAAACCAAATGCTCAGCCAAACATTACTTGTAGATTTTTTACAGAAAGCACAGAGCATTTAATCTGGGCTACTAAAAATGGAGATGGTAAAAAATGGAAATTTAATTATCAATGGACTAAAGATCATATCACCGATCCAATAAATCCAATAGGAAAACAGACAAGAAATGTCTGGAGTATTCCTTTAACCCCAAAAAGTGAAAAATGGGCAGGAGCTCACCCAACACAAAAACCATTCGAATTATTAAAAAGGATTATTTTATCAAGCACAAATGAGGGAGATTTAGTTTTAGATCCCTTTGTTGGTTCTGGCACTACTTCAGCAGTAGCTAAATATTATGGTAGAAATTCAATAGGCATAGAACTAAGTGATAAGTATATAGGCATTATTAAGAAAAGGTTACAAGAAAATCAAAAAACCTTATCAGGTAGCCAAACAGAAATAACTATCGAGAAATTTAAAGATTAAATTTATTTTTTATTTCATTTAGATCTTGATAACGCAACAGAACAATGTTGGTTCCCCTTATTATTCATAACGAAGCGTCTCAATGACATTTGTCTTGCTTGCTTTCCATGCAGGAAATGTTCCTGATACTGCGCCTATTAAAAATGCAAATCCAAGACAGCCAATTATTAAATATGCTGGAAATGCAACTCTGAGCAAATCAGTTCCTAAGGATTTTAATGCTATAAATTCCACTAATTTTCCTGCACCCATTCCCAATAAAACTCCTAATATCCCTCCAACCAGTCCTAATAATCCTGATTCTATTAAAAATATAAGCATAATATCTTTGTTTCTTGCGCCTATTGCTTTCATTACTCCAATTTCGCGCGTTCTTTCAACTACAGAAGTATACATTGTATTCATTATTCCAATGCCTCCTACTAAAAGAGAAATTGCAGCAATTCCTGATAAAAAGGCAGTAATTATATTCAATATTGTGCCAAAGCTTTTAAGAAGTTCTTCAGGAGTGCTTATGCTAAAATCCTGTGTTTTTTCTGTAACACCGCGAGACTTCCTAAGCTTTTTCCCAACATCTTCTGCAACTAAATTTATATCTTCGCCTTCTTTTATCTGAACAACTATTGCATCTACTCTATCTCCTATGTTAAATAATTCCTGCGCATCTTCAAAAGACATAATTACATTTTGATCATCACTCGGATTTCCAATTGGTTCAAGTATTGAAGCAACTTCAAATTCTTTTCCATTAATCAGAATTTTATCTCCTGCTCTTACAGGTTTTTTAAACAAGTTATTATGTTTAAAATAGCTTCCAAGCATTACTTTTCCTTTTTCTCCTTTTTCAAGCATTTTTCCCTCTTCTACTTTTAAAGAGCCGGTTTCAATATACACATCCATAGTTTCAAGAGAAATTCCTGCAACCATAAAATACCTTGACTGCTTTTCAAATTCCACTTTTCCGTTTCCAACATTCATATAAAGAATTTCTTTTACTCCTTTTGATTTTTCAACAATTTTTACATCATTTAGTGTCAGTTCTACAGCTCCGCCTGTTCCAGGAGCACCCAACTGCCCCTTTGGCTGTATGAAAAATTTGTCGCTTCCAAGAAGGCGAAACTGCTCTTCTACTGCATTCTGCAGTCCGATTGATAAGCTTATAAGGACAAATATTGTTGCGATTGAAATAATAATTCCAATCATTGTCAGCCAGCTTCTTAATTTTCTTTTTCTTAAATTCTTCCACGCAATGTTAAAGTAGTCTGATATCATTTTTTATTACCTCCCCATTCAGAATAGCTGGAATAATATCTTTTGAAATCTTCTGTTCCATTTCTATAAGTGCCATAATGGGGATAATAAAATAAATTCATAATTGATACACCAATAATATCCCAATTTGTATTGTTAATACCATCTCTTTCTATTGTTTCTATAACCCCGTCTATAATTTGGTTAAAAATCATTTTATCACTTGTTCCAGGTTTAAATGCCTCTGGAACCTCTCTTCCAATAAAATGTATACCTGAAAGACCAAGCCCCATTGCATGATATTCTGCTATCGCTTCAGCACATCTGCACATGCCTTCTAAAATTTTTCTTTTTAGTTCTTTTCTATCCATTCCATCTCCCCAAGAATCATTCTTATCTTGATCTTTCATTTTCTAAGCGCCTCCACAGGATTTAATCTTGATGCCTGTATTGCAGGCATTATTCCTGAAAGTGTTCCTATTGCAAATGAAAATGCAACTGCAAAAATCAAGAGTGGCCATGAAATACTTACTGCAAGAATATTTTCTCCTAAAAAAGATGACGCCAAACTTGAAACTCCGAATGCCATTCCTAAACCTATTATCGCTCCCAATATCCCTCCAACCAGTCCTAATAATCCTGATTCTATTAAAAATATAAGCATAATATCTTTGTTTCTTGCGCCTATTGCTTTCATTACTCCAATTTCGCGCGTTCTTTCAACTACAGAAGTATACATTGTATTCATTATTCCAATGCCTCCTACTAAAAGAGAAATTGCAGCAATTCCTGATACGATGAGATTTATAATATTTAAAATAGTATTTACAGAAGCAATTGCTTCAAGAGGCGTCTGCACAGAAAAATCTTCTTCTCCAACATCTTCTTTCCGGTCTTTTCTAAGCTCTTCTTTTATTTTTTCTGCAGTATCCTTTGCAACATCCTTGCTTTCAAGCTGAACAACAATTAAATCAGTTTCATCATCAATTTCAAGAAGCGAAGTTATGTCTTCATTATTCATTAGAATAACGCTGTTAATCTGAAAAGAACTTGATTTTTCAAGAACTCCAATCACATTAAAATCTTTGCCATTAATTTTTAGTTTGCTTCCGATAGTTATTTCTTTTCCAAATTGTTTTTCTGAAGCAATATCGCTTCCGATTAAAATATTATTTTTATTTTCACTATATAATAATTTCCCTTCTTTTATTCTTAGCTCTCCGCCTTCATAAATTATATCTGCTTTTCGTTCGTCTTCAGGAATATCCGCAAGATACACAAATTTTGCTTCTTTATTATATTCTGTTTTTGCAATTCTTATAAGGCGTGGAATAGTTTCTTCAACTCCAGGCACATTTGAAATTATTTCTACATCATGGCTTGTCAGTTTTCTAACAGAAGTGCTTCCTGGAGGTCCAAAACCAGTGCCTGCATTTTGAATTGTAAGTTTATCAACAGAAAGAGTGCTGAACTGCCCAGTTACTGCTTTTTGAAGTCCTGCACCAAGAGAAATAAGTGATACAACTGCAGCTATTCCAATAAATATTCCAAGTATAGTCAGCCAGCTTCTTATTCCCCTATGCCTTAAATTTGCAAAAGCAAGGGTAATATAGTCCTTTATCATGGACTATGCCTCCTTTTTCTTTTTCCTTTTTCTTATTGCTCTATAAACAAACCAAGCAACGATAACTAAGACAACAATACCCACATAAAGCGCAGTATTATTTTTTTGGATTATTCCTAATTCCAGTGCTTCTTCTTTTGAATAAACTTTCACAGGCAGTGTAACTGTTTCTGTTTGTTCATTGTTATCAAAGTCTTTGTAGTAAAGTGTTACCATTACATTTGAATTTGTATCTTTGAAGATTACATCAAAGTTTGTTGATTCAAAATCATCAGAACTTATTGTTCCTATATATGTTCTGTCATTTCCAAGAACTTCCAATCCTTGAGGGGCAATTTTGATTGTTGCAAATTTTATATCTCCAAATCCCCTATTTATCACTTTCACAGTTATTTTTCCTTTATTCCCAACAACAGGATTATTGCTTTCAACACTATAATCAAGCTCTGTTTTTGCTCCGATAGTCACCCCTATTGTTCCCTGTTCTTTAATTATTGTATCATTTCCATCATCTATTGTATAGACAAGGGTATATGGAATAGTATAATCTCCAGGTTTAGCATCCTGTGATGCCTTTAGCTTGAAAGTTACGCTTTCTGTATCTCCATCTTTTATTTCATCAATGCTTTCTTCACTTCCGCCCACAGAAATAAATTGAGTATTTGAAAATATTAAATTAAAAGAAACGTCAGTTATATCATCTGAAAGTATATTTTTTATATTAACATCAACATCAGAACTCTGTCCAGGATATAACTCTCCCTGATCTACATTTATTGAAAGTGCGCTCGCAATTCCTATTAATAAAATTGCAGATGCTAAAAGCATTAAAATTTTTCCTGCTTTATTTGAAGTTTGTTTTTCCATATTGTTTCTTAATTATACACCTTTTTAAATCTTTCTATTTTGTTACTATTCGGTGGTTACTACAACCGCCTTGTGAGAAATTATTTTAATCTAATACTTTTTAACGGCACTTCCTTCCATTTCTTTCCGGCAAGTTTTGTAATTTTTTCAATGCTTCCGTCTTTAATCCAGTATATTGTTCTTGCGTGTTTTTGCGCAAGTTCAGGGTCGTGCGTAACCATAATTATTGTTTTTCCCTCATCATTAAGCTTGTTTAAAAAAGTAATTACTATTTCTCCTGTTCGTGTGTCCAGATTTCCAGTGGGCTCGTCTGCAAGTATTATTTCAGGATCATTTGCAAGTGCCCTTGCAATAGCAACTCTTTGCTGCTGTCCGCCTGAAAGCTGATTCGGATAGTGAGATATCCTGTCTTCAAGCTCAACTAATTTCAGAAGCTCTTTTGCTTTTTTTATTCTTTCCGACTTTTCAGTTCCCTGAAAAATCATAGGCAGCATTACATTTTCAAGGGCAGTTAAATTCGGTACAAGATTAAAATTCTGAAATATAAATCCAATTCTTCTTCCTCTTACCTGGGCTAAATCAGATTCAGAAAGTTCTTCAATATTCTCTCCTGCAAGAAAAATATCCCCTTTAGTGGCATAATCCAGACTTCCTATTAAATTCATGCCTGTTGATTTTCCGCTTCCAGAAGGGCCCATTATTGCAACAAAATCTCCTTTTTCAATGCATATATTTACATTATCAAGAGCCTTGACTATGTTGTCGCCCATTTTATAATATTTCGCAACATCTCTCAGTTCAATCATGCATACCATTAAGTTTTCTAATTACTAATCCTTTTAAACTTTTCATATTGTGCTTTTTATCAAGTTGTCTTTAACAACCTTTTTAAACGATTTTCAACTATTTAAATTATGAAAAATAAAAACGTCGGGTTTTTAATTTGCGGAATTGCTGTAATCATGGTTGTAATTGTGATGATTTTCAATT
>Ga0208375_1002238_pt1 | contig 18808 bp, 13 predicted proteins | sample RifOxyD1_FD_184038 | JGI IMG/M metagenome (GOLD analysis project Ga0208375, IMG submission 184038) | Soil microbial communities from Rifle, Colorado - Rifle Oxygen_injection D1 (SPAdes) | ecosystem: Environmental > Terrestrial > Deep subsurface > Rock core/Sediment | place: Rifle, Colorado... | reverse complement strand
CCCCGCCAATGAGCACGGTTGGGATGTTCGTCATGACGAGCAACGTGATGGCTGTTGAACGAAAAGCGTGATAGAGCACGCTGAAGATCATCACAATCCCAAGCACGAACATAATCGCCAGCCGCTCGGAGCTCTCCTTCTGACTTTTATAGTTACCTTCGAATGAAAGCGTTACGCCAGTCGGAAGTTTCTTTGACTCAATAGACGCCTTTGCCGCGCCGACAGCGCCCACCACGTCACTACCCTGATAGTTAGCCGAGACAATCAAGACCCGCTTACCGCCTTCGTGATCGAGGCTCGTTCGACCACCCTCAATCTTAATATCTCCAACGTCCGAGAGTGACTCGAGCCCCATAAAGGGCACAGTCAAGTCACGAAGTGATGCCAGACTATTCTTTGACTCTGCATCGAAGTAGGCGACAACATCCACAGACGCCGGACCGAGACGAACTTGGCCGAAGCGGTCGCCCATAAGTCCCATCTCGAGGTCATCAGCGGCTCTTCCCGACGAGATACCACCTTCAGCCAGTCGATTTGTATCTACATAGATGCGAACTTCGGGAACCACGGAGTTCTGCGCTATACGGGCGTTGGAAATACCCTTTTGCTTTTTGAGTTCAGACACCACCGACTGTGCCGCGCGTTCCATATCAGCAGGATTGTCGCCGAAGACCTTCACGACAATGGGTGCACGTACTCCCGAGACGAGCATTTCTACGCGGTGCGTAATAGGCTGACCAAGGCTGAAGTCTGCGCCACCGAATTTGTTCAATACGTTCTGAATGTCGGAGAATATCTTCTCGCGCTCATGTCCGAAGCCGGGCTTCAGTGCAATTTGCATCTCGCTTGTGTTGGTACTGCCGCCATGCGGGTCGGCAGAGGCGCGTCCCGCAATGTTACTCACCTGCCGCACACCCTTTACCTTGAGCAGAGCAAACTCAAGATTCGTCATGTACTCATTTGTGGCAGAGAGGGCGGTTCCTGGGGGCAGATACACCATTGCGACAAACGAGCCTTCGTTAAAGGGCGGAATGCCTTCCTTGCCCGCAAATGTGTAGAGTCCGGTAGTCAGTACGAGTGCTATGATAGTAACTTTACTGATGAGCTTCACGTTTCTGATACACCAGTAGATCCAGGGAGTAATCCCTGCTTTAATGCGCTTAACAATTTTTGTCTCCTCCTCATGCCCCTTGAGCGATTTGTCATTCAGGAGGAGCGCCGACAGTACCGGGGTTACGGTGAGCGATACTCCCATAGAAGCAAAGAGTGACACCAGATAGGCCGTCCCGAGCGCGATAATCAGCTTACCCTCGATGTCGGGCAGGAAGAATATCGGCAGAAAGACAACGGCGACGAGTACGGTAGCATACACAATAGAGTTACGCACCTCCTTGGATGCGGCGAGTACCACGCTTTCACGTGCCTCTTTTTTGTCACCCTGCATCCAGATGCGCAGACGATGATAGATATTCTCGACGTCCACAATCGCATCATCGACCAATTCACCAACCGCCACGGCGATGCCACCGAGTGTCATGACATTCACCGATAGGCCAAAGAACTTGAAGACGATCGCGGTCGCAAGAATAGAAAGCGGGATGGCCGTTAGAGTAATGAAAGTCGTCCTCACGTTCATGAGGAAGATGATGAGAATAAGAACAACGAGGAGCGTCCCATCGCGGAGCGCATCCTCGACATTTGCAAGCCCCGTGCGGATGAAGCTTTCTTGACGGAAGAGGCTTGGATAGAATTCTAGGTCGCCCGGGAGACTCTTCCTAAGTGAAGCAAACGACTTCTCAATACTATCGGTTACACTAATTGTCTGTGCGTCAGGCTGGCGAATGACACGCAGGATAACGCCCGGCTTGCCGTTAATAGCACCGCCGCCGCGGATGGGGCTTACTCCTTCAATGACCGAGGCAATATCGCCAAGGCGTATCGGTCGATTCGTCATCATATCTTTGCCAATAGCAATGCTCTCGAGGTCACGAGCTTCGGTCGGCGCGGTAATGATGCGGATCGCGTACTCCCGGTCGTCTTCATTGATGATGCCTCCGCTTCGATTGACGAGCATTGTGGCAACGTTGCCCTTCACATCATCGAACATGATGTTGTACCGGCGCATGCGTTCGGCATTTACGTTAATCTGCCACTCACGTGCCTCCCCGCCCATGACGAGCACATTCGCAACGCCGGGAGTTTTGAGAAGCGCCGGACGGATCGTCCAGTCGGCAAGCGTGCGGAGCTCCATCGAAGAAGTTACGTTATCCTTTGAACTCACACCGATCCACATGATCTCGCCCAGGAGCGAGGTGGCCGGCCCCAGAACGGGCTTTACCCCCACCGGGAGTATTGCCTGCACGAGGCGCTCCTGTACCACCTGGCGATTGCGCAGGATGTCTGTCCCCCATGCGAATTCGATATTGACTGTCGCTTGTGCGTAAGACGCATTACCGGTCAAGCGCTCAACACCCGGCATGCCGGAGAGCACCGATTCAATTGGGTTAAGAATACTGCGCTCTACTTCTTCTGCCGCCATGCCAGGACTTTCTGCAAAGACGGCGACTGTCGGCTTGTTAATGTCTGGCAGAATGTCTACCTTCATCGTCTCCACGCTATAGACACCGACAATGGTCACTATTCCCGCCAAGATTAGTACCGCGATTTTATTATCAAGAGACCAAGATATAATTTTGTTGAACATATTACATTCCCGGCATATTTTCGTGCTCATTGGATTTCGACCCGGACTCATCCTCTGTCTCCTTCTGCGTCTCCTGTTTTGGAACCAGTTCGTCAATGGACATATCTTCACGCAGTTCCGTCGTCGGCTTTATGATATATTTGTCGCCGATTTTGAGGCCTTCATATACCTCAATGTTTACGCCAAGAGTTCTCCCCAAAGTTACGTTCTTGGTATAGATTCGTCCCGCTTCCGATACCGCCCAGACCTGCGGTTTGCCGGACTCGTCCCATTTGACTGATGACAGTGCAATCGTCACGCTGGTTGTGCTGTCTGGCGCGATGACACGTACTGATGCGTCAACCGGCCATGCGACTGCTTCAGTAAATGACGCGTCCGCCATATACATACCCGATGCATCGAGTGACGCTCCGACGCCGGTTACGCGTACCTCCTTTATAATCTCCGAGAATCCCGGGCGCACAACTTTGAGTATCGTTCCTGATTTTGGTGGGCGAACATTGCCCGGAATTCTAAACCGCACGAATGGTTGCGCATTACCTGTGCTTGAGGTCACGCGTGCGACTGGCATGCCCGGCTCGACGAAGTCCCCGACACTTTTGTCTATGGTCGAGATTATCCCGGCAAGCGGCGCCGTGATGTAGAGACCACCCTTCGTCCCCTGGAGTACCGCCGCATAAGCCGCCTCGGCTGCCTTCACTTCGGCCTCGGCCATACCGAGCATTTTTTCGTTCTCTGCAATTTTCTCCTCTATCATCTTGCGATCGGTTACGAGCATGCGCTTTTGCTCGAGATTCATGTTTTCGTACTCTGTCGCCTTCATACTGACATCGGCTTCCGCATCTTTAAATTTGGAGACCATGTCAAGGAACTCCTCTTGATCCCCTTTCATCATTGGCCGAATGTCCTCTACTCCCTCGGCGTAGACACTGCTGTGAGCCATGCGTACTGCGGCAGACAAGTATTGCGTTGCTTCATCAAGGGGTAGAGCCTTCGGATCTTTCAGGGCCGCGATCAGAAGATAGAGGTTTGTGTCGGTTGTGTTGCGTGTTTCCTGATCAAGTACACCGTAGCTCGTATATATGCTTCCACCTCTGTAGAGCGATGCAACGTGCGTATTAGTAATGGTGTTTACATGCTCACTGACCATCTGGTCAAGGAAGGCGCGAATCTCCCCGCGCATGGCTAACACAGCGGCCTTGGCCTGATCTATCGATACATTGCTGGAGAGCAGCGTGTTAGAGTCCTTCGATGACTGTTCCAATCCGATAAGTTGTGTCTTGAGTTGTGCATTATTTTGCACAACAAATTTTTTGGTAGTTTCTAGAGCGGCACGCTTCTCGGCAAGCATTTTTGCCTCAGTTGCAAGCATGTTCGTAAGGTCGGGCATCGCCGGTGGCTCGGAGAGCTTCGCAATCGGCTGGCCGACATAGACGCGGTCACCGATCTTTACCATCCATGACACAATGCTTCCCTCACGCGCCGGTTGGACGGGTGTGGTGCCGAGTGAGATAATGCTCCCCGCCCATGAATTGCCTGATGATGCACCCGCAAGACGTTCGTCGCCGACAATATCGACGAGTGAACCCTGGTCTTCTGTCGCTTCCTCGATTGCCTCATCTTCTGCTAATGCACCGTCGACCGACGCCGCATTTGTCCCGGTTTGTGCAAAGCTGAAGCCCGCTACGGAGCCGATGATTGCGAGTGTCAGACCGCCCGCAGTAAGTACATACGGATGTGTGTGATTTTCTTTAAGCCAATACAATATTTTTTCTTTCATGATTTTGAGCTAGCGAGTCAAGCAAACAAAAAGCCCCCTGAGGGACTTACATGCGGCACAGAAGCACTTTACTAGGTAAAGCTCTGTACCGCCTTATGCTGATGGGCTATGCTCAAAAAGCGAAATGATCCTGCTCAAAAAGCGTTTGCGAGTCGTAAATCTGTTGACCTGATGCGGTTCGATATATATCGGTATCGGGATACGACCAGCGAGTAAATCTCTCACGCGTGCGTCAATTGAGAAAAGCGACACAAAAGTCAGCGCAAGGATGACAGGCGTGAACGGAATGGTAAATGTAATACTCTTCCAGGTGGATAGGTGCGACGCGAGCATGAGCGGGCAATTAGAAGAAAGTGTGCCCTCGCATGCCGCCGCAGGCATGCCCCCATCATGTATCATAAACATAAAGCCAAAAAACCCGACCGCAATAAAGGTAAGAATAATGAGGAATGTAAAGGCTTTTTTGATATTGATGCTCATGTTCCCTACATTATACCATATCAGTCAATCTCGTCTAGTTTTACTGAGAGCACCCTGGAAATCGCATCGTTGCCGAGTGTGATGCCATATAAAATGCCTGCGTGGGCCATTGTCTCTCTATTGTGCGTGATGATGATGAGTTGCGTTTGTGAGGATAATGACTCGAGCATATCGCCGTACTTTTTTGAGTTTGATTCGTCGAGTGCCGCGTCTGTCTCGTCTAATACTAAAAATGGCGGCGGGTTAACTTGGGTTACGGCAAACAGCAATGCGATCGAGACCAATGTTCTCTCGCCACCAGATAATAGATCAAGTGACTTTATTTTCTTACGTGGTAAAGAAATATCAATTTCTAACCCTAACTCTGGTTTCTCCGGAACTATCGGCGCAATATCCAATTCGCCATCAGAAGGCTTTACCCTCTTGATCTTTTCTGCAACCTTGAGCGCGGCCGTTCCCCCACCAAACAAAAGTTCGAAATATTTTCCAAACTCTTTGTTTATCTTCTCAATACCTGACTCAAACTGTGTTTCGAGCTTCTTCTCTAAGTCATTTTTAACCTGCTCAAGAGACTCTCTACTTTTTCCTAGATCTGCTACTTCGGTGCTTAAGAACAAATCCCGCTCTTTGGTGGCTTCGTATTCTTTGAGCACCTCCGGGTTTGGCCCGCCGAACTCTTCGATGCGGGCTCGCATGCGCTCAATCTTGCGCCACAGCGTCTCAAGTTCCTCTTTTGTTTTTAACGTACCACTGTGATTGTGAGTTTCTGTTATTTCAACCAGATTCCTCTGTATTACGTATGAAATGTCAGAGAGTGCTTGCTTCTGCATCTTCTCGCGTTCGAGCACCTGCGAGATAAGCAGCTGCGAGCTGTCTATCTTAGCCACTAGTCTTTCAAGTATAATATCCTCCTCATGGAATTTCTTCTCGGCATCGAGCGACTCTTTTGCAAGCAAGTCTCGTGATCCACGTAATCGTCCAATCTGCTCCCGCATTACACGCTCCTGTGCCTCGCGTTCCGTAATATCATGCCTCTGCATCTCGAGGTCAAATGACAGTGCAGAAATCTCATTCTGTAACTCCTGCTTCCGAGTCTCATTTTCATCCGGCGCACCACTGTCGTCTCCTCGATGATACAAACCCTGAATTTCTGTAATTAATTTACGTACTTTGCTCTTCAAAAACTCGATATCTCCTAAACTCGCAAGCTCATGAAAGAGCGCAGTAGCGCGGCCAACGAGCACCGATAAATGACTTTCTGAAATCTTTACAAAACTCTCGGCTGAGGCACTAGCTGGCGTAGCAAGCGTCGTAATAGTCCGTTGCTTTTCTGCCAGAATTCCTTCTAACTTTCCCACCTCGCGCGTAAGTTCCACCTTCTCATAATTAAGTTTAGAAAGTTCCGCCTCAGAGTCGCGGATATTTTTATCAAGTTCCTGCGATGCCCTGTTCTCATTCGGCTTCCCCACATGCGCACGTTCACGGCGACCAAGTTCGATCTTCTCTTTATCAAGTTTGTACTGTTCCAGCTCGTGCTCAAGTGTTCGCTTTTCTTCGTCTAATCTAATGAAGGTATCTTTAAAATACTCCCGTGCCAAAGTTTCCAGTTCTAGCCGCACTGCTTCGGTCTTCTTGATCTGCTCTACCTGTTTCTCCAGATACTTTAAGTGCGGCGCTAGCTCTTTGCGCAAAAGTTCAACCTGCTTTAAATTTTCCTCTGTTTTGGCGAGCTTACGCTCGCTCTCATCTTTTTTGTACTCAATGAGTGATAAGCCCAATGCGTCCTCAATCATTTCTCTTCGCTCGGTACTTGAAGCATACAAAAGTCTATCAGCCTCCCCCTGGCTAATAATATGATGTTGCGAAGTACCGATGCCGCCACCGGCGAGGAGCTCTACGATATCCTTTAATCTGACTTTCGAGTTATTAAGATAATACTCATTCACCCCATCACGGTATACATGTCGTGCGATTGTAACTTCATCAAAATCTAAATTAAGAAACCGCGCATGGTTGTTTAAGGTTATGGTGACCGAGGCGTGTTGTAGCCTTTGGGCCGTCTGGGAGCCATGGAAGATAAAGTCTTCGCCTTTCTTAGCCCGCATACCCTTTGCCGACTGGTCGCCTAATACCCATCTGAATGCTTCCACCACATTACTCTTGCCAGAGCCATTAGGCCCGACCACAGCCGTCACCGGCGAGCTAAATATAAAACTAGTCTTCTTGGCAAAAGACTTAAAACCAGCTATATCCAGCTGCTTGAGATACATAGCTATAGTCTATCACGCACGGGTTCTGTGTGTTGTGGACAAGCGGACCGTTACTCTTTTTACTCCCCGTATGTTATATTCACCATATGAAAGAGAAAATTAGAGTTGGGGTATTATTCGGCGGTAAGTCTGCCGAACACGAGGTTTCTTTACAGTCTGCGCAAAATATCATTAACGCCTTGGACAGAAAGAAATACGAAGTTGTGCCCATTGGTATCGACAAGTATGGTAACTGGCTTTTGCATGACCCGTTACATTATCTGCTAAACGCCGCTGACCCAAAGTTAATTAAGCTTAGTGCGTCAAATAGAAGCGTCGCGCTCACACCCGAGAGCTCTGGCAAGCTCACGAATTTAGCAACATCGGATGTTTCTCACTATGGAAATATTGATGTCATTTTCCCCGTTCTTCATGGCCCTTTTGGCGAGGACGGGAGTATCCAGGGCCTGCTTAAGGTCGCCAATATACCATTCGTGGGTGCTGGAGTACTTGGGTCTGCAGTAGGAATGGATAAAGAGATCATGAAGCGAATATTGCGTGACGCTGGACTGCCTGTTGGGAAATTTTTGGCCGCAAGAAGTCACGAAAAAATTACTTTCCGCGACGCCAAGAACAAGTTAGGCCTACCCCTGTTTATAAAGCCAGCAAATATGGGGTCATCAGTCGGCGTGAGCAAAGTAAAAAGTGAAAAGGAGTTTAAGGCCGCCCTTGCAGAAGCATTCAAATATGACACGAAAATCCTTATCGAAGAAATGATAGAAGGCCGTGAGATAGAATGCTCGGTTCTCGGCAACGAATACCCGATAGCATCCGTGCCTGGCGAGGTCATTCCGCATCATGAATTTTACTCCTACGACGCAAAGTATATCGACGAGAATGGCGCAGGACTTGAGATTCCTGCGAAGCTAGCGAAAAATGTGATAAAAAAAGTTCAAGAGTACGCGATCAGAACCTTCAAGGCGCTTAACTGCGAAGGGCTCGGCAGGGTGGACATGTTCCTTAAGAAAGACGGAAGTATCTTTATTAACGAGATAAATACCCTTCCCGGCTTTACAAAAATAAGCATGTACCCAAAGCTCTGGGCCGCGTCAGGTATGCCTCAGCCAAAATTACTCGACAATCTCATTAAACTCGCAATAGAAAGATTCAAACGAGATCAGAAATTGAGAACATCTAAGTAACCCGAGAGGTGAGACGGTGCTTAAGGTCTCACCTCAAATTCGGACTACCAGCTTAACTTTTCTAGTGCAGTACGCGCGGCGTCCTGCTCGGCTTCTTGCTTTGAGGGGCCTTTGCCCTTGCAAATGAGTTCGGGACCGAGAAAGACCCCTACCGTAAAGACCTTGTCGTGGTCGGGACCTTCTTCGCCTACGACCTCGTAGCGCGGGGTGAAGTTACGCTTTTCTTGGGACACTTCCTGCAGAGCACTCTTTGCGTCACGCCATAACTTTTTACTGACGATCTCGTCCGTCTTAGGGATGAGCGTGCGCCCGATGAAATCTCTGGCTACGTTGTAGCCTTGATCCAGATATATGGCCCCGATGATCGCTTCATAAGCATTGGCGAGTATCGACTGTCTTGCGCGACCAGTGTCTTTTGCCTCGCCTTTTGACATAAGCAAGAACTTCTGTACTTCAAGTGATGCGGCGACCTGGGAAATACTGACCGTGTTTACGAGAGCCGCTCGGTAGGCAGTCAACTCCCCTTCCCATACCTTGGGATACTTATGGTAGAGATATTCGGTCACGACAAGCTCGAGCACGGCGTCACCGAGAAATTCCAAGCGTTCGTTATGCGAGAGCTGGAAGGCTGGATTTTCATTCAAGTATGAGCGATGTGTGAGTGCCTGTTGTAAGTATTCCTTTTTTTGGAAACAGACACCGATATTTTTCTCAAATTTTTCGAGCATGGGAATGGTCTGATTTTTAAAGTTCAACTTTTTGGGTGCTTAAGTTTGAACCTTTACCAGTCGTTATTTTTTACTTAGCTACCTGCGTTATCGCTTTGGTGATAATGGGAATCAAATCATCGTAAATTTTTAAATGCACTACTTCATGCACCTGAAACCAACGTGCGTCATCGAGCCCCGTCGAGTTATGCTCAAGTTCAGCACGATTCTCGGCGTGAAGGAGAAAATAGGAAACTTGTCTGCGAACCTTGCCGACACGCTCGTCATTGGCTATGTACTCGTTAGCGCCAAGCTCTCCCTTTACGGTTGTATCAAGCCCCAGCTCCTCTTTAATCTCTCGCACCGCGCCCTGTGCGGGCTCTTCCTCGGATTCTATATGCCCCTTAGACAGAGTCCAGAAGCCAAAAATATCGTGTACCAGTGCCAAATAGATCTCGCCCTCATCCACGGTGTACACAACACCGCCAGCCACTTTTTCGATATTCATCTTGGCGAGGTCCTCTGCCTTGTAATCCTCTATTTTATTCTTTGACCCTTTCGTTTTCTTCTTGGGCTTTTCGTGCTTGCCGGGTTCCCCCATTTCTTTATATACCGTGCCGAGTACGCCGTTTACGAATCTACCTGACGACTCACCACCAAAAGTTTTCGCAAGCTCTATTGCCTCGTTAATCGCAACCTTGGCGGGGACTTCGCCCCTCTCGGTAAAGAGAAGTTCGTACAGGCCAATGCGCAGGATATTGCGATCAACCATGGATATTTTATCCAAGGGCCATTCGGGCGCGGCCTTCACAATAAGCTGGTCGAGTGCACTGCGCTTCCCGGCGACCCCATGTGCCAGCACATCAACAAAAGCCCGATCAGTAAGGCCTGGGCCAAATTCATCAATATTTTTATCTAAAATCAGAGGAAGGCGCGCGAGCGGAGAACTTCTGAAGTCCAACTCAAAGAGTGATTGTAAAACAATGCTTCTGGAAAGGTGCCTATTGGCCATAACGAATAACAGTGTACCCCGAGATTAAAAAACGTGCAACAAATGCATAGCCATAAAAAAGCACCCGCCGGGATGGCGGGTGGAAAGCTTACTTCTGTTTGTGTAAATCTGCTTTACGTTTCTTGCGGTCTTCGACTTTCTTTGTTTTCTTTAAAACATCTACGATCTCTTTGCCGTTATAACTGCCGCATACCGAGCACAATGTGTGTGATCGAATGGGAGATTTGCACTTCGGGCAGACACTTTTTGGTGTCTCGGTCAGCGCGTGGTGGGACCGCCTATTGTCGCGGTGAGCCCGCGTATGTCGCATATGTACTACCATGTCTAAACTATAACGTATTTTGACGAAAAACGCAAATTTTATTTATTCGTAAGAGTGGAGTACACTATATGGATGAAGCCTTTCGTACACCTACACACTCACTCTCATTACTCCTTGCTTGACGGTCTTTCAAAGACCGAGGAGCTCATCAAACTGGCGAGAAAATACGAAATGCCCGCACTGGCAGTTACCGACCATGGCAACATGTATGGTGCCATCGAATTCTATCAATATTGTAAAAAACACGAGATAAAAGCAATCTTTGGCCTTGAGGCGTATGTGGCCAACCGAACACGCTTTGACAAGCAACCTGGCGTCGACAACAAAAGGTACCATCTCACGCTTCTCGCCGAGAATTTTACCGGATACAAGAATTTGATGAAGCTGGTCACCAAGTCTTCGCTCGAGGGGTACTATTATAAACCGCGCGTCGACAAAGACCTTCTTAAGGAGTGCGCAGAGGGCGTAATTGCTTTCTCTGGCTGCTTGGGAGGCGAACTTGGTAGAGCCGTCGAGTCCGAGGAGTACGACGAAGCCTACCGCGTCATCGACGAGTATCAGACTATTTTTGGGAAGGGAAATTATTTCTTGGAGGTTATGGCGCACGACAGCATCCCCGGCGTACAAAAAATGCGCGAATTTCTCATTGATGCATCAAAAAAGACCGGCATCCCCCTTGTGGCAACTCAAGATTCGCATTACCTGCACAAAGACGATAAGCATGCACACGAAGTATTGCTCGCCATCAATACCGACGGCACCACAACCGATGCGAATCGCTACTCATTTGGTGCAATGGACGGCTCATTCCTCTCTGGCGACGAGATGTACGAGCGTTTTGCAGAAATTCCTGAGGCGTGCGACATGACGATCAAAATCGCCGAGCGCTGTAACGTCGAGCTCACCTTGGGTAAATTTATTTTCCCCGACTTTCCTCTACCAGAAGGAGTAACCGCTGATGAACTATTGCGTCAAAAAACATTTGCTGGGCTTGAGAAGAAGGGTCTCAAAGATCGTCCTGAAGTTGTAGAGCGACTCGAGTACGAGCTGGGGATTATCCAGATGAAGGGGTATGCGGCGTACTTTCATGTCGTAGAGGACCTTATTCGTTTCGCCAGTGAGCACAACATCTATACGAATATTCGTGGATCCGTTGCCGGCTCGATGACCACCTACCTCCTCGGCATTACGAAGATTGATCCGCTAATTTACAAGATCCCTTTCGAACGATTTCTGAACCCCGAACGCCCCTCTGCCCCAGATATCGATATGGACTTTGCCGATAATCGCCGTGATGAGGTTATCGAATATGCCAAACAAAAATATGGACTGGAGAATGTGGCACAGATCGGTACCTTCGGCACCATGATGGCACGAGGATCAGTCCGCGATGTTGCGCGAGCGCTCGGCCACCCTTACGCGCTCGGAGATACTATCTCGAAGCTTATACCGATGGGTTCTCAGGGCTTCCCTATGACCATCGAGCATGCTTTTGAAATAGAACCCGAGCTTAAGAAAATCTACGACAGCGACCCAAAAGTTACCGAAATCATTGATACTGCAAGAAAAATTGAGGGGTGCGTGCGACATGTGTCCGTACATGCGGCAGGTGTCGTGATTGCTCCGAAGCCGCTGATCGAATATGCTCCACTCCAATTCGACCCGAAGGGCGGCAAAGTAATCACTCAATACGATATGTATGCGGTTGGTGACGATGGTGGTGTCGGTCTTACAAAATTCGACTTCCTCGGTATCCGGAACCTGTCCATTCTTGCTGATGCAGTACGCATTGTACGAGCAGTTCGTGGAGTAGACATTGATATCGAGACAATACCGATGGATGACAAAAAAACATTCGCTATGCTCACGCGAGGCGAGACCATGGGACTTTTTCAACTGAACGGCTCGGGCATGACGAAATTCTTGAAGGATCTTAGGCCAACCACCATCCATGATATCAACGCAATGGTCGCACTCTATCGCCCAGGCCCCATTCAGTTCATACCCGAGTACATCAAACGAAAGCACAATCCCGAGCTGATTTCGTATCTCGATCCCTCACTGGAGAGAATTCTTAAAACAACCTACGGTATTCTGGTCTATCAGGACGACCTGTTGATGATGGCACACGACCTTGCTGGATACACGTGGGGAGAAGTTGATAAATTTCGGAAGGCGGTTGGAAAAAAAATTCCGGCAGAGATGGAGGCGCAACGTGAAAAGTTTATTAAGGGTTGTATGAAAGTATCGGGCTGGTCTGAGAAAAAGGCGGTAGAAATTTGGGCGTGGATAGAGCCGTTCGCGGCCTATGGCTTCAACAAGGCACACAGTGCTTCGTATGGTCGTGTCGCATACCAGACGGCCTACATGAAGGCCAACTTCCCCGCTGAGTACATGACCGCGGTGCTCACTGCAGAGTCCGGGGACGTAGAAGAAATCGCGGCAATCATTGATGAGTGCAAACGTATGAAGATACCGGTTCTACCGCCCGCAATCAACGTGAGCTTAGGAGATTTTGCCGTCGTAAAAAAAGAAGCCGGCGATGAAATCAGGTTTGGCCTGTATACGATAAAGAATATGGGGACAGAGATAGCCGATGCAGTCATCGCTGAGCGCAAAAAAGGCGGACCATTCATTTCTCTCGCCGACTTTTTTGACCGCGTCAGACATCGTAATTTAAACAAGAAATCTCTTGAAGCGCTGATCAAGACCGGAGCTATGGATGAGCTTGGAGAACGCGGGGCGATGCTCTTTAATCTGGATGACTGCTTACAATACAACAGAGAAGCCGCAAGTACTGCCCATCAGCCGTCACTCTTTGGCTTTCTGGAGGAAAAGCACACTGCACCTGCGCTGACCCTGAAGCCGGCACCCGCGGCAACACTTATGGAAAAGCTGGCCTGGGAGAAAGAACTCCTGGGGTTATACATATCCGGTCATCCGCTCGAAAAACATCGGGAAAAATTCGAAAAATCCGGCGTCACGATTTCGAGTATCAAAACTCAGGCCGAAGGCGCAAACGTTGTTTTTGGGGGCCTCATTGAGGAAATAAAGCCGATCTTTACTAAAAAGGGCGACCACATGGCATTCATGAAGGTTTCGGACTTTACCAACCAGATGGAGGTCGTTGTCTTCCCCAAGATCCTCGAAGAGTTCAAGGCGGTAACCATACTCGAAAAGTGTGTTGCAATACGAGGCCGTCTGTCGTACCGCAACGGCGAACCCAGCATAGTGGCCTCAGCATTCAAGTCACTGGACGAATGAGTGTGTTCCCAATCGTTGTCCACTTCTAGTTTTGTTGACGTGCAAGTATACTACGTTACATGAAATCGACCAGACCAAAAAAGTCGGAGGTGACTCTCGCACAGATTGCCTTGCTTATTCAGAAAAATGCGGAAGCTAGCAATAAGATTGCTGACGACTTGTCTGCTGACTTAAACAAGCAGAAAGAATTTTTTGCAAGCGAGATTTCTAAACAGGGAGCACGAACAGATAAGCGCATAGATGAGTTGGCGGAGATTGTACAGAAGCAAGGGAGAACACTTACGGGCACAATTAAAGATCAGGGGGCCGAGCTTCACGAGACCGTAGACAACCTTGCAACGATAACTAAAAAGCACTTAGAGAAAATAGATGTACGCATCGAAGAAACAAACAGTAACGTATTAGAGTCATCACTTAAGGTTTCTTCGCTCGAGACGCGTATTGCCTCGACAGTGAAGGATGTCTCTAGCCTTGACGAGACCATCGTCCGACGTGAGGAACATGAAGACCTTGAGGCTCGCGTCAAAGTTGTAGAGCGGAAGCTCCATCTGGTCAGCGGTCGCTAGTACCCGGTAACGGTATACTTCTTCTCAATAAACGAGAGACCTTTTCCGGCGATGATTTTGTTTACCGTTGGGGCATCGCTGAATTCATTTTGCTTTTTTGCTTCTTCTCTGGTGAACCAGAAATTTTTTCCTCCTTCAAACTCCCCAATAAGCGTGCCGGTTAGATTCTCTGCAATATAGACAAAGAAGAACTTTTCTTCGAGCAGTTGGCCTTCCCCATCATAATCCATCTTATGCTCAACGCCCTTGAATGTCACCTTGCCGGCAGTAAGTCCTGTTTCTTCCTTAAGTTCTCTCAGCGCAGTTTCTTCTGCGGTGTTCCCCCAGCGGATCTTCCCGGTAATCCGGCCAAAGTAACCATAGAAAGGCTGTTTCAGCCTCTGCTGTAAAAGCCAATACTCTTTCCCTTTTTCTTTCTTGATAGCGGCGACAAGTACACCAATCTTCGCTTGCCGTTCATACTTCACGTCTTTCGTATCGGTATCAAATCGGTTGGTAAACTCTTTACCTTTTGGTGTGAGCTCATACTTGCCCTGATTTTTGCGCACTAAGCTCTGCTTTAGGATCTGCTTGAGGTGGAAGTTGAACTGGTCGGTAGAGACTTTGCTCGTATTAAGTTCTGTAAACGTTGCGATGGGCTTGAACATCAGCACTCGAAGTGCCGCGGCCTGAATGGGGTGGATTTCTATATTCTGAGACATTGTTTTCTTGTTATCTAATTATGTAATCAGTGTATGTTACCAAATTCTAAAGTCTAGTGAAGCCGACTTCGGTTATTTTGAGAAGCTTGACGGGACATTTGGATGGTGTACTCTAAGTTTGTGATTCGATTATCAACAACTACGACCACAACAAACCCCTAAGGGGAGTTTTGTGTTGTAGCGAAGTAATCAAACACAGGGCTCCCTCAGGATAGATATGGGGGAGTTTTTCTGTTATTATGAACTAACTACTAAAATAAGCACATCATGGACCCAAAGAAACTTGAAGGCATACGCCACTCGCTCGCCCACCTCCTGGCGACGAGCATTATTGAGCTCTACCCCGGAGCAGAGAACGCCATCGGCCCGGCCATTGAAGACGGCTTTTATCAGGAGTTTGAGCTCCCCGAGGTCGTGTCCGAGAAGGACTTCCCGAAGATCGAAAAGAAGATGCGTGAGAAGTTGAATGAATGGAAGAAGCTTAAACACTTCTCTCATCGTGAAGTCACGGCCGATGAAGCACGTGAACAGTTTAAGTGGAACAAGTACAAGACCGAACTTATTAACGACTTCGAGCGCGAGGGTAAGCAGATCACTTTTTATACTCTAGGAAATTTTATTGACTTATGTAAAGGTGGGCACGAAGAGAATTGTGAAGACATAAAACTCGACGGGGTAAAACTTCTCCGCGTTGCCGGTTCATATTGGAAAGGCAACGAGAAAAACATCATGCTCACCCGTATCTACGGCGCAGCGTTCGAGTCAAAGGAAAAGTTGGACGCATACCTGACAACGCTTGAAGAGGCAAAGAAGAGAGATCACAGAAAACTAGGAAGAGAACTGGATCTATTCACTTTTTCTGACTTGGTTGGCCCCGGGCTGGCACTGTGGACACCAAAAGGAACAATTCTACGGGAGGAATTGAATAATTTTGTCTGGGAGCTTCGCAAAGAAAAAGGTTACGAGAGGGTAACGATTCCACACATTACGAAGCGAGCTCTGTACGAGACTAGTGGTCACTGGGAGAAGTTTGGTACGGAATTGTTTAGGATCGTCACCCGTGAGGGACATGAGTTCGCAATGAAACCGATGAACTGTCCGCACCACACACAGATATTTAATCATCTTCAGCGTAGTTACCGGGATATGCCGCAGCGCTATGCCGAGACCACGATGGTGTATCGCGACGAGCAAAGCGGCGAGCTCTCTGGTCTCGCACGCGTGCTTTGCATTACTCAAGACGATGCTCACGTATTCTGTCGATACGCGCAGATACGTGAAGAGTTCTTTAAAATTTGGGACATTGTGAACCGTTTCTACTCGACGTTTGGCTTTACCCTGAAGGTACGTCTTTCTCTACACAATCCAAAAGAGATGAAAAAGTACCTCGGCACCCCCGAGGTTTGGGAGACAGCCGAGAATGCTCTTCGTGATATTGCCAAAGAGCGAGGTGCTGAGTATTACGAGGGTGTCGGCGAGGCAGCAATGTACGGCCCAAAGATTGACTTTATGGCCAATGACTCGCTTGGGCGTGAACATCAGGTAGCGACAATTCAACTCGACATGAATCTACCAGAGCGTTTTGATCTATTCTGTATTAATGAAAAAGGCGAGCACGAAAGGATTGTGATGATTCACGCAGCGATTATGGGCTCTATTGAGAGATTCGCGTCTGTGCTTATCGAGCACACGGCAGGCAACTTCCCTACCTGGCTCTCGCCGGTGCAGGTTGCTATCCTACCTATTTCTGACAAGCATCTTGAGTACTCTAAGACTGTCGCAGATGAGCTCAAAAAGTCCGGTGTTCGTGTGGAGTTGCACGAAGAAAATGACACACTCGGGAAGAAAATACGGAATGCAAAAGGAACGAAGGTTCCCTATATGTTGGTGATTGGCGATGCAGAATTAAACGATAAAACCGTGACTGTCGAGCATCGCGAGAAAGGTAAAGTTGGGGCGATGAGTAATGCCGACTTTATCGCACACATTACTGAAGAAATCAAAAATCGAAAATAGCATTTGCCACCCAATACTCTTTATGGACACCACTGAGTTTTACAAGAACCTAACACCGATTACTAAGTTTGATGATGTTGCGGACTTCGGGCGATATGTGTCGGCGCCGAATGATTGGCATGTGGTGCTCACTGATATCCGCGGATCGACAAAAGCGGTCGAAGCGGGTAAGGGTAAGGAAGTGAATGCAGTCGGAGTCGCCTCGATCATTGCGGTTCTCAATTGTAATGGGATGGTAGATATTCCATTTGTTTTCGGTGGGGATGGTGCAACGCTTTTGGTACCACCACAACTGCTTGAAAAGACCAAAAGTGCGCTTGTCGCAGCTCGCAATCTCGCGAAAACATACTTCGATATGGACCTGCGAATTGGCACAGTGCCCATCGCCCATCTCCCCGAGGAATCCAAGGTGTTGGTTGCAAAATTTAAACAGTCACCACATTACTTTCAAGCTCTTTTTACGGGCAATGGGGTCTCGGCTGCAGAGAAACTCTTAAAGAATGACGCCACCTCGGCTATCTACGCCATAACATCTGATTTTAGGCCGAACGGCAAGTTTGGCGGTTTTGAGTGCCGCTGGAATGACATTCCGAGTCCGCAAGGCGAAACCTTGTCACTGTTAGTAAAGGCCACAACGGGCGATCTCACCCAAGACGCCCTGATATACCGAGAAGTGATCGCTGGCATCCATGAAAATTACGGGAGTGAAATCGATTACCACCCGATCACCGTCGACGGATTACATCTCATCACCGAAATGCCGAAGCTCAATGCAGAGACACACATTCGTGCAGGACACAAAAATGTGGTTGCCCGATTCTGGTATCGCACCAAGATCTGGCTCACTGACATTTATTTCGACTTTGCATCTCAAACACAACGTACAAAGAACGACTTCAATCTTGCCCTCTATAAAAGCATACTCGTTTCAACCTGTGATTATCGTAAATTCGATGATGCGCTCCGGATGGTACTTTCGGGCACGACGGAGGCTCGGCTTAAGCTCGAGACCCTACTCAAAAAACTTCACGACGAACGTAAACTGATCTACGGCATACAGGTAAGTAATCGTGCGCTTATGACCTGCCTCGTGTTCGAGCGATATGGCAAACAAGTGCATTTTGTTGATGCTGCAGACGGTGGCTATACGGCGGCGTCTAAGGGCTTTAAGGAGCAGTTGAAAAATCTGTCGTAGGAGCACTGTTTATTCTGATTCCAGATTTAAACAGACGGAATTCATGCAGTACCGCTTGCCCGTTTGTGTCGGACCATCGCTAAAGACATGACCCAAATGGGATTTACAATTTGCGCAAACCACCTCATTTCTGTCCATTCCATAGGCGTTGTCATGTACGTACGCCACAGCACCAGGTAATGCTTGGTCAAAACTCGGCCACCCTGTCCCCGAGTCAAACTTAGTATCTGAAGAGAAAAGCTTACTCCCACATGCGACGCAGGCATACGTTCCCTTGGCGTTCTCATACACGTACTTACCGGTAAAGGGCGCTTCGGTATCCTTCTCACGTAGAACCTTGTACGCCGCAGGACCCACCCGTTTCTTTAATTCTTCCTCGTTAATTTCCATGGGACAGTCTTGGTTTTTAGTTTTTAGAATTTGACTTCAACAATTCTGCGAATTTTTCTTGAACTTTTTGTACTTTTGGCTCTATCACAATCTCGCAATAGGGATTACTGTTTTTATTTCTCTCATAATAATCTTTGTGAATCTCTTCTGCTGGATAAAAGTGGTCGAGCGGTTTCACCTCGGTTACTATTGGGTTGCCCCCCGGGGCAGATCTGTCTAG
>Ga0208375_1002237_pt1 | contig 18810 bp, 9 predicted proteins | sample RifOxyD1_FD_184038 | JGI IMG/M metagenome (GOLD analysis project Ga0208375, IMG submission 184038) | Soil microbial communities from Rifle, Colorado - Rifle Oxygen_injection D1 (SPAdes) | ecosystem: Environmental > Terrestrial > Deep subsurface > Rock core/Sediment | place: Rifle, Colorado... | reverse complement strand
TGACCCAACTAATAAGTCTTGGGAGCAAGTTACCTGGAGAACAGGAAGACCTATATTAGATAAAGAGCTTAATCTTGCTGGAGAGTTGTTCCTTCAACAACACTATAGAGCTAGTTCTATAGGATCCGGTTTTCTATTCAGTAGAGATTATTATAGTCCAGATATTTATCCTGTAGGAACGTCTTACATAGACCAACCAGGCAACTTCTCTCAAGATATAGGTTCTGGAGTAACCGCAAATAAATTTTATTTTGGACCATGTCAAACTGCACACATAGCGGAGATGCTGTTTGATTTACAACCCAAGAATGAAGATTGGTTACCAATTACATTACCTGCTGCACCATCAGGATCTGGAGTGAAAAGGTGGGATCTAGTTTTCATAGAGGCTTGGAGAGGGGCTGTTACTGGATCCGCATCTACAGACACCACTAATGGGACTCGAGACTCTAACGGTAAAATATTTTACAATGGTTGGGTAGACTCCCCTACTGCCGACAATTTTACAGATGATGTGTATGATTCCGGTGTTGGGTCTGAGACATCTAGACGAGTACAGCTCCAATGGAGAGTTCGAGTAGTAAGCAGCGTAGATATGGTCACTTACTCAGACGGTTTGGACGATGTTACTAAAGTGTTTGCTCAAGGCCCTGGGAGCATTGTCTCTGCTGTTACCTTTACCAATATGAGTGGTAATGGTGATGCAGGGTTATGGGTGTCAGCAGGGCATTCGACAACGGTCGACGGTAATATATATGCAATACCTTTATGTGCAATAGCACGTAGAAACCAAACTGCATGGGCACAAGATACAAACCAAAATGGTGGCACTGGTACGAAGCCTATTGCTGGATCCTATACTGACATTTTAGAATATGATATATTAGATCTTCGTAAAACAGTATCGGATCAATGGGACCTCAATGCTGTTTTGAAGCGTAACTTATCTTGGCTCTTGGACGGTAGATTAAAGACCAACTTTGAAGATAGTGGTTTAGGTGGTGGTGTTTGCGCTACATATTTCACTCAGATAGATGAGTTGAGCTCTGTTGATAGTGCGGGTGCTACACGTATTGCAGAACCAGATGGCTTTAGTAGACATTTCAGTGACGCTATATCTGAGAACGTTTATTACAAAACTATAGCTTTAGCTGACCGAACTATAACTACTTCTCCTACAGAATGGAAAACCGGGGATACTTTTACAGTTGCTTTACCTGTATCTTCTGATGGACTACTCAGTAGAGTAGTTGAGTTGGGTACTTTGAGCGGGTATGGGTCTACAGAATATGTAGTGACTGGGTACAACACACAGACCCTTACTATAAAACTTATAGCGGCTTTTGAGAGCTCAATACCATCTGGTAGTCGTACTAACATTTCATTATACGTAAAAGTACGTGTTGTTTATAATGGTAATGAAGGTCTCAGTAGGACTCCTTATTTTTATCAAAACGACATCGTAGTAGGGGCAAGTTTAACCGCTCTGAATACAGGTGATAATTTAGTATGGCAGACCTCCCCACCATCGGGGATGGTGACCTCCGGTCTTGATACAGATAGCATGTTGTATAAACCGTCCAGAACAGCCACTTTGCTTGTGAATTATACGGTTACAGATTATAGTGTCTATTCTAGGACGACAACGACTACAGTTGTTCCTGATGAAATAAGATCAGTTCAAGGCATCTTTGACGCTGTTTCTGACCCTGGTAAGACTACGAATCTTTATTTAGGTATAAGCGGAGAGAACACTATACAACACTCAGTGGTAGCATCTGCTCATAGAGAAATGATTGTAGATTATACTCCTAAAAGACCAGTTCCAGAGGGAGCAAAACTACTTTTATATTATAGAACATCATCACAACAAAGCTTGAAAGTAGTAGCTGGTGGGTTGAACGTATCTACGTTGAAAATACATGTATTGTATGCTCCTGACTGGTTATATACAACATCAGCAGGTTCTGGAAGTCATACTGCTGGGTACCCTTATGTGTCTCCATCACATCAGATTCCATCTAGTGACGCGACTTTAACTGATGGAGACCATTTATTAAATTACAACCAACCTTTGAATGTGGATGGTTTTGGGTCTTCTGGACAGTTTATTCAGTTAGATGTGAAAGTACCCTTGGCGTATATACCATATTTCAACTTTAAGAATCCAGATCAAGATTCTGAATATAGAAATTATTACTCAGATGTTGACACAACGTCGTATGATGATATTATAGATGGCTCTGCAAGTATATACCAACCATCGGTCTTTGCCCAAAGATTGCAGAATAATGTGCCACATAAAGTTATTTATCCTTGTATAGGATTATGTCTTGAAGATACTAATGTAGGTAAAAGAGGATCCTTGATATTGATGGTGTTTACAAGGTCATCTACAGATGACCAAAATGCAGTAATTTTTGATAGTGCTGACGGCGGTGATAGTTGTGTAGCCCTTTATAGATTAAAGGGCAATCCTATCTTAAGCATAAGAAAACATCAATTAGGGTTTAATTTAATATAGTGGAGTAGAAATGCCAGGATCTAAGAATCCAATAAGCAAGAATGATATAGGTAAAAAAGGTAAGGCTTTAGACAGTACGGTGTCAGAACAAGCGTTAGATTTTGATATTACTACAGCTCTATCCGCTCCTGTAAATGCACATGCACAGGATCCTGTAGCAGCTCATAAGGCTACCGCCATATCTGTAGAAGACCCTGATAATTATTATGCTATCAATAATGTGGAAGAGACAACACAACAGCTTGGGGACACTTTAAACACGGAGACTCAAGGTGTTTTGGTAGACTGTTCTTTTTCTTCAACAGGTTTAGATTTGACCTTGACCACTGGGTCTACGGTAAAGATTAAAGGCCAACAGAACAGTGTAAGTGATCAAACTGTAGCTTTATCCGCGTCTACTACTCAATGGGTTTATATAGACGCTACTACTAAACAGGTTACTAAGAGCACAACTCTTCCAACTTTGAGTGCAGGACATGTACTATTATGGAGTGTAACTACAAACGGAAGTGCTGTTACTTCTTCATCTGACTATAGATATTTTGTTTTCAATTCTAATAGAAAAGATAGTATCGTTGTAAGGTATGCCTCTACTTCTTCTGGGTCTTATGATGAGAGATCAGAAGCAAATTTCTTGTCTTTAGCGGCTGCTTTTAATTATCTGTCAACTAGAGTGACAGAAGGAAGTGAAGTAAAATCAGAGATTGTAATACGTGGTACTCATGTCATACCTTCAGCATTAACAATTCCTCAAAACAATATCACTTTAAGAGGAGATGGTCATTGTGTCCTTAGAACCGGAGCATCAATGGTCATGTTTAACCTTGGAGCAAAAGATCGGGTATCCTTTAAAGATATCACTTTTCAATGTGAGCACACCAGTAGTACCGCTATTCAGGATACTGCTGGTGCCTCAGACGATTTGAGAATTGAAGATTGTTTGTTTACTGGGGTAACAAATCTTTGGGCAACCTGTATAAACCTTCAAACTACTGCGGCTGCTTGTCAGAGACCGAAAATTGTCAATACGTATTTTAATCCTGGTACTACAGGCATTAGCGTATCTAGACCAAGACATGTTCTTATACAAGGGTGCAATTTTGAAGATAATGCATCAGCGACTACCGCTATATCCATTGGGGTATCTGGAACGGCTATTACAGCGGGTGAGTCTGTTAGTATTGTTTCCAATTGTAGTATTCAAGGGTTTTCAACCTATGGGGTCTACATAAAGGGGGATGGAAATAAAATACATGATGTACATTACATTGGAACAGGAGCCTCGGGATCAGGTTATGGATTTTACATCGCAGATGGAGATAGAAACACTTTAAGTTCTGTTGCATCTAAAGATGTTTTCATTGGTATTTATACAGATACGGCTGCTAATGAGACTCAGATCATCGGGGCTACTGTATATGGATTTGGAACGGGTGGCTCTTCTGGTGGTATTAGAATATTAACCCCTAAGACTGTTTTGACTGGATGTACCATTGACTCTGGGGAGACCGGTGGGTTAGCTATTAGAGTTGAAGCAAATTATTGTGTTATTTCAAATTGCCTTATTACAAACACAACAACAGTTTGGTCAGGTCAATTTCCAGGTGGTGTTTTAATCTATGGTACGGGTACAAAAATAGTTGGCTGTACAATCCAAGGATTTCATAACACGACAGATTCTACCGGGTATGGTATCCACATAGACAATGGCCCAGACGATGTAGATATAACGGATTGTACTATATTAGGGTGTTATGCTGGTATTACTAACAACCTTGCATATACATATAGCGGCGTAAGTATCAAAGGTTGTACTTTTAAATCTAATATCGATTATGGTATTGACGTATATTATGTGTCATTTTTGGGAATTTCTGATTGCAGATTTCATGGTACAGCGGCAACTAATGCTATAAATATTAGTTACGGTAATGACATCACTGTTTCTGGAAATCAAATATCTGGAGAAGGTGCTACTCAGATAGGTATTAAAATATTAGGGTCTGATACAAGTACCCAAAGAGTTTATAGAGCAGTCGTTTCTAACAACTCCGTATATAAATGCACCATTCAATCTATTTATATAGGCACCTTTGTCAGAGACCTTTCGGTAGTAGGTAATGTTATCGACGGGTATCTGGGATCTACATCTGACTCCACGGCTCAAGGTATCTATTTAGATAGAGTACAAGCGGTTCAAGTGTCAGGTAATGTGATATGGCGATGTATAAATGGTATCACTATTTTCGGATCAGATAGTTCTGGACTTGTAGAAAATGTCAACGTTGTTGGTAATACAATACATCATTGCGCAGTTGCAACCGCCCCTTCTGAAAGTTTTGATACTGAAGGGGCAAAAGGCATTGGCATTAACTGGGGGTTGAATGTTTGTGTCCGAGATAATGATATCTATAGTATAGGATCCTTGATATCTGACTCTAAGGTTACGTATCAGCCTTCTGGAGCAAATGTATATAGCTTTGGGGTTTACTTATCTAACTCAGAGTTTTGTACTATATCTGATAATAGGATACATACCCTAACCGTGAAAGGAACGGGTACATCTAGAGGTATTGCTTTTGACCATTGGAACGTATCTTCAAGTTATACCTTTGATAATAACAAGGTAGTCAATAATTCTATTAATTCCGCAAACATAGGTATTTTATGTAATGTGACTGTAGGTACTGGCACTCCTCAGACCTCTGTAGCCACCGGATATGATATATCCGGCAATACCGTATCTAATACAACAAGTTACGGTATATATGTTTATGTAGATTCTACTTCAGCATATGCTTCCGCATTTACCCAAGGATCCATCAATTCTAACAGGATAGATTCTCCTGGTAACCATGCTATATTGTGTCAAGCAGCAAATTACGGATCTTTGTATGATATAACCGTCAAAGGTAATGACATCACGACAACAGTCAACCTAGACGGAATACATATAAACTCTTTAGCATCTACTACTATTACTTATGGTAGATTCTACATAGAGAACAATACTTTGAAAGCGGCTAATAGCACAACCGGATCTGGTATAAAGATAGACAGTACATCGGATTCTTGGAGTATTGCTAGTATAGTAGGAAATAATATCTATGATTTTAAGTATGGTATTAGAGCAGCTACTACTACATCAGGTTCTATAAGTGATTTGAATATAGCAAATAACCATTGCATAAACATGGATAACATAGGGATATGGATTTTTGCTATTACGTCATATGATAGAATCAGTCTCATCGGCAATTCTGTGACCGGTAAAAGCTCAAGCTGTACTAATTTGATAAAAGTTTATACAACTGGAACAGGTACAAGCACTATCATATCTAACAACATTTTGAGATATTGTTCTGGGTCTCAAATACATATATTGGTCTCTAGAATAGAGACGTTGAATATAGTGGGTAACAACATTACCAGTGACGGTACACTTACCAATGAGATCGGTATATTATTAGAATCATCTAACAACTCCGTAAATATAAAAGGAGCTCGTATAGATGGTAATATTTTGTCTACTTTAGGAGCTTATGGCATTAAAGTAGCTACATCTCCTTACACAGGAGAAATCAGCAATTTGTCAATTGAAAATAATCAATTGATTAGTGTTGGAACTGGATCAGATTCTTGGTCTTCAATATATCTTTCTTCTCCATCAACTCAAATAAAAGACTTGGTTATATCTAGCAATCAAATAAAAGACAGTAATACTTCTGGATGTGTTGATGGCGCCATACGTATAGTTTGTTCTGGTACTAATTCTGATTTGCCTAGATGGAGAATTCAGAATAATGTTATCCGTAATTGTTATGGCAACGGTATATATATATCCACTACCGACGTAACCTATTTTGATCATGGACGTATCACCGGTAATGTAATAGATCTTGTCACTGAAAATGGAATTTATGTTGTGTTAGCAGACTTCGTAGCATCTGATATTTGGGTAGGAAGAATAACACACCATGTCTGTATGAGTAACCAAATATCAGATGCTACGAAAGACGGTATTTATTACAATCTTAATGATATTGATACTGTAAAGGCTATCTCATTTTCTAATAATCAATGTTATGAAAATGATGATAACGGTATACATATTTCTCCACCTTACGGTGATGGAACTAATATCAAAAATGCATCTGATGTCATGTTAACAGGTAACATATGTGAAGAAAATGGGGATCACGGTATATATTACGAATCTCATGATGTGGCTAAGAGACATACTACTCGACTATTGACTGTTTCAAACAATATGTCTAATAATAATGGTAAGTCAGGCATATTCGTTTACTTCTCTTCTAGCAGCGGATTTTTAAATGATCTCAGCATAACAGGTAATACATGTTATGACAATGGATCCGCTGCTAGAGATTGTGGTATCTATGTTGTTAATACTGGATTGACTTCCAAAAATTTTATCCTAAGCAATAATATTTTATCCTCCAACTACGATGTTGGATTTAGGATTTATACGGGAGTCGCAGACCAAGAGGATGGTGGAGGGGCTGAGATAGGAGCAGTAGCCGGGTCTTTAGAATCTATTACTTGGATAGGTAACATGGCTAGAAATAATGCTACCGGAGCCGGTGTTGAAGACGTAAGTTCTGGAGGTACATCCTGGCCACCAACTTATGGGGTAAATGTTGGAAATGTGGATAGCGGCTCTACGTCGGGTCAATGGGTCGATCATGATGGTGCGTCGTGGTCTATTGCTAATAATCTAAGCATAACGTAATAGGATAACATGTCAAGTTCAAAGTTTTTGATAAATAAATTTACTGGTACAATAGCTCAGAACTTTGTAAGTGATGTAGATTTTTCTATCAGTGGGTTGTTTGTAGTAGACGTGCCGGATGGGGTTCAACTAATTACTCCTTCTAGTTATGCAAATTTAAAAACTCAAAAAGAAGCTGGATTCATAGACTTATACCCAGACTTTCCAAATGTAGTTTATAACGAGCTTGATACAGACGCTTCAGTAGATACTACAGTTGCTTACAAGGCTCATAGTGGTAATCATGAATGGTTAATACCCGCTACAAATGGAAGTCTGACTACAACCGCAACCACATTATCAGGGTCTCCTTATCAATATGTAGCTTTTTGGTCTGTGTATGAAATATCTTGGTCTCAAGGTGATGCAAATATACAGATCGCTACTTATGTTGACCATGTACCTTCTGATTTAACGGTGGAGGTAAGTTTTGATGGGGGCTCTAATTGGGAGACCACTACATATGATGTTGCTACCCTGCCTACCATAACGGGGACTTCTCTTAAATTTAGAATTACTAATACAGGGTCTTCTGATTTGTATTTAGGATATTACGCTTTAGTTTGGAGATCATAGTTCATGGCAGATAATTTAGGCACGGGTACAAGTACAGTTTTAGATCCTCAAGATTTGTCGTACCAATTAGTTGTATGGCAAACCCAAAAACCCCCTACGGATACAGAATTAAATCTTGTTGGTCAATTGGGGACGGAAGACAGGGCAAGACATAACAAAGCTTTGATGCCTTCAGGATTTATAGGATCTTCTATTGGATCCAGACAAGCCTATTATTTCCACAGGTCTTTCACGAATTATTTTTATCTTGGGAGACAGACCGAAATAGAAACAGACACTTCTTCATCAGCTACAACCGGAGTCAAAAATATTATATGGGCTCACGTAAATGGGTGGATGATACCTATAACCGGTACGAACGTCAACAATAACCTCACCCTGAATAATAATGATTACAGAAACAAAATTGTATTGCCTTTTGCACCTACCAGTGGGTTTAAGACACATTTCGTGTTTTTAGAGGTATGGAAGAAACTTTTGTCTGTAAACCCTTCCATATCTGGAAAACCGTCTGCAACTACCATATATAAACACGGTAATGTGGAGTTTGGTGGTACGAATATTTCTGATGATTTGCTACGAACAGATATAGGGGCTGAGACTACTAAACGTGTTCAGTTACAATATCGTATTCGAGTTGTTGACTCTGTAGACGCAGTGTCGTACCCTACAGGTTTTGAGGATACAACAAATGTGTATGCTCGTGCTAATTTGAGTACAGGCGAGGCGTATACGGTATCTCAATCTATTGATACATCTTTTTATCCAGTCAGCGGAGATGAAGGTTTATGGAGATCCGGGAATGGATCCTCTGACAATGGATTAGGAACTACGGATGGCTATACATATGCTATTCCAATCTGTTTTGTACGTCGAAGAAATAGAGGTGGATGGAGCATATCTACTACAAATGGAGCTGTGTCTAGAAGCACTCCTCCTTCTGGATATGTTGAAGGAACGCCTGTATCAGGTGTAGCGTTAACTACGGATGAATTAAATGCCGCCCCTGACAGTGATCGACCAGATGGTTTATATGCTGATTATCTTTTGGATGAAGATATAATAGACCTAAGGTGTCATGTATCTCACTCTGGACATGACTATAATGCTATTCTATCTGAAAACGTTCAAGCTTTGATAAACAATAAATTATTGACAACACCTAAGTATTTATCTATAGGTGGTGTGCAATATGGGCCTAAATACCTTGTCACGGATGAGTTAAACTCTAGCGGGTCAGATAATTCTTCTACTATCTTAATAGGGGAACCTGACGGAGTTCGAAGAATATTTAGTGATGTACCTGTATATCAATCTAAAAATCTTAATGTAGTGGCGGCTGCTTCTAAAGAAGCGTCCAGCCCAAGTTATGGAACAGACCCAGATAATTGGATGCCTGGTGACATTATATCTATACCTCACCCAGAAAGTTTAAGTAGTGCAGATTACCCGTCCCAATTCCTTACTACTGAAACAGAGATAACATACGAAGCAGGCAAACTTCCTATAGTTTCTGGGTTTGTGACTTCAGCGACAAGCAATACGCTGTCCTCTACAAGCTCGTTTACCACATTTTATAGTCACCCTACCCAATGGGCCGGATACGCTGTTGTCATAGTAGCTGGAACAGGGATCGGTCAAACCCGGACTATTACTACTATAAACAACAATGACCAAATAAGCGTAAGCAGTAATTGGAGCACTACTCCAACATCTAGTTCTTCGTTTATAATACGACCGCCTATTATTGTGGCTACCATAACCGCCGATAATACAGAGATGTTGGTCACTTTGACTAGTATCAATGGGGATACTAGTTCAAGCTCAACATCCATACGTACTGCAAATTTGACTCGAAATATTTGGATAGAGTATGTATTGCATTACCCTGCTGGACAAGGTTTATCTGTAAGACCGGATGAGATATTTAGAGTCAACTATACTAACCCTGTTAGTACAGTCCTCCGAAGACCCCTAATAACTACAAGCGTAAACCTTTTAGATATTCGTTCAGTGGAAAAGTCTTATGACTTTATAAATCCTTCTGAGATAAATATAACAGATGCGGATAATACTATAGAGTCTGAGTGTTATGTGGATGCAGGGTCTAAGACTGCAATAATACAGCCATACCAAAGAGTAAATATTTCTTTAGCCCCAAGAGAACAAGTCACATTCACGCCTGGCAACTCTTATTACAGTTTGTTTGATACACGATATAGCTTAGAAGTACCCACATCGTACCTTCCTTCTTTGGGTGCGTCTTCAATACCTGTTATTGAAAGTGCCATAGGAGTGTTTTCAACAGGCTTGAATGTATGGGCCATTTCTGAGTCCGACGCCTCTCTGGCCGTGATAATTAATACACTAGGAAGATCTAGTTTTAGTGATGATACTTTCGTTGGTAACTATGTCTTGGCTTTACAAGATGACATAACATATGAGGCTTTAGACTCTGGGTCACCGAACAAGATAGGATGTAGAATAAATCCTAATGTAGGGGGTATAGAATTACCCCAATATATAGGTTTATCAAGAGTTGTTGGCATTTTTGAGAAAGCTGACTTTAATACTAATGAGTTGGCAGGAACTAATTTGTTGTCCTATAGCATCGAAGGGACACTAATAGCTCCTAATATATGGATAGGCAGAACTACAGGACATACAGATGTTACCTTTACTATACTGCCTGGGGCTATTACAAATTATAACTCTGGTACAGAATATGTGATAGTAGCCAATTTATTTGGATTCAGAGAAGGTTTCATAACAGAAAACGGATTGATTGCTGCTCACGAACAGGTAACTGATACAGATGAATCCGTTACTTTAAGTCTGGTTTTGACTCGACCTTTACCATCAAGTGCTGTGGTTCAGGTTACTTATAATAGAACCCCGTATCAAGGCTCTATTTATCATAGATATGAACCTTTTGGAAGTTCTACCCCAGAATCTTTCAATAACAGAGGCTTAGTAAGTCCTTCTGACCTGGCCAACTTGAATGACAGTTTGACCTCTCATACATTGGGATCTACTTTTCATTTTGAAGTATTAGCGGTTACTGAATTATTCACAACGTTAGGAACTGGAAGATTTTCTGGAAGAGCTACAAGCAGATTCTACCACAAAGAAGGAGTGAATACTCCTTCCGGGACCCCTCGACATGAGCTACTGCCTTTATCTGACAGTGGACAAAGCTCATCCGGGTTTATCACAAGACTGCCTTTAGGGGCTAAATATAGAGACGCGGATTTCGTGGGGGAGGACCTTAGAAGTGGTTCTGGAAAAGGTAATCTCATATTCTTAAATACGAATACAAATACCAACAGTGTCGCTGGGTCCTCATTAAAAGATGAGGTCACCTTAGATGCTGGATCCGTTATTACTCTGACAGAAGGTAATACAGCTACGGGTGTCTTAACTAGATACCGAGTTACAAGGGGTGGAAGTGGATTCTTACAGTCTACAAATCCGGGTGGTGCTTTATCAACTGGTAACAAAGACCTACGAATTGGGTATAGGGGCTTGTACGTCTTAGCTATGTTGGTAAGAAATTTTGAGGAAAATGGACCTCAAAATTTTGAAATAGCTGAGAATGAGGATACTAACCCATCTGTATTGAAAGGGCGAGCGGGAGAGTTACAACTTGTGCTTTTAACCCAAGCTATTGATGAGGCTTTTAGTTCTCAGAATATATATGCAAATCAGACTATGTCTTGTCAGATAAGTGCGGGAGGGCTTGGTGAAGGGTATGCTGCTATAGATAGATATAGATGTATAGGCAGACCACTAGAGCATCAACATAGACTATTACCTTGGGAAGATGATTCTAGTGTAGTAGAGACTCCAGACATAATACGGGTGAGACAGCCATACGTATTCGACGTATGGCCTTCTGTAGTTGCGGATACGGATGCTATCACACTAACAGGAGTAAATTTATCGGCTGTTAAATCGGATGGTAAAGGTAATGGAGTAGAGATATTTGTACGAGAAAGAATAGATGGGCCATCTGGGTCTTGGACATCCGTACACGCTGATGTCATAAGCCATTCTGACACAAGTATTACTTTTAGGTCTAGGCCTGTGAGAGGATATTATGACATCCTTGTTAGAGGAGGCGACGGTAAGAACCAGATAATAGAAAAAGCATTTACCATAGGTACGTCTGTATCTGGTGTTACTAAGGTTGAAATGGTAGAAAATTTCCTTGAGTACGAAATAGGATCATTTCCATACACAACTTCCGGATCCAATCCAGGTTGGGTATCTAACCAACCTAGAGCATTCAGAATAACTGACCAAGACGCGTATATAGGTGGACGTTGTGGTCTGTTTACAGGTACTGGTAGGTCTTCTAGCGATATAGTGCGGATGAGCATTCCTACAGGCATAGGGTCTTTAGATGATCTGATCAAAATCCGGTATGCCTTTAAGTTGTTAAGTACCACTATTAGTGCTGGTAACACTTTTTATATAAAGATACAAGATAATCAAAATGTTGATTTGCTTGTATTAACCTTTACTGTATCTAGTTCCTTTTTTACATTGACTGCTAAAGACCAGCTAACTGGAAGCGGAGATGTGCCCCTTGCTACATCAATAGCTATAGATACAGAGTGGCATACGGTACTTATGGACATAGCAGATGATGGGTCTACTATTATCACGTTTGATGATACAGATTTAGTAAATGGCGTGATATATGAAGGTACCGCATTGATAAATAACTATTCTTTTGGTAGAATAGTTTTGCAAAATGATGTAGCTTCTGATGTAACCTCTTTTGACTGCATGATAGACGGAATATCTATTGTAACCTACTGAGATTAATATGAGTAAATTATCGAATATAGCACCTTTATTTTATGAAAAAGCAGAAGACAATACCTGGAAAATGAGTTTAGGAAGAGTGTCTTTCTGGATAGTGTCTATCACCTTCACGACATGTAGTGTATTGGTGTTATTAACCAATCAAATAAACCCACAACTTACGGGTTTATACCTTGGAATATTGTCAATGTTGTTTTTAACAACTCTAGGGTTACTGGCTTATAATCTGGGCACTAAATTCACAGCTCCAATGAAATCTTTTATAGAATTATGGGGTAAGGTGGCACCCAAGAAAGATGAATAACAATAATAGTTCTTTTATTGTGACGTCTGTTAAACTTGGAGATAAAACACATGATTCGTTTTTCGTCAGAAGACACTTTATTCGGTTTTAAATTTGCCAGTATTGACTTTACTGGGGATTCTACTTTAGATACCGTAGCAGAACTAACAGAGGCAGTAGATGATCTTGACGCTGCTTTGTCTGGGGCAGCAAGCTCTGGTATAGAAGATAAAATCAAGTCAAATCTTTTGGAAAAATCTGTTTCTAAGACCTATGACGAAGCGAAAAAAGAGTGGGCATTAAAGAAGCAATGGGCGGATCCAAATGGAAAATGCACTCTGTGTGGACACAATCCCATAGTATATCATTTTCAAATCGAAAACAAGATTAATAACAACACCTTGATTTTAGGTTCTGAGTGTATCTTAAACTACGTCCATGTGTCTGGCTTTACTAAAGAAGAGCTACGTCTTTATTTAACCAGACTCCGTCAAAGACTTCATGACAGAAGATTTGATGCAGTAGATAGAGCGACTCTGGATATATGGGATAAACAGGACGCTGTATACGCTTCTATGAAGCGTATGATGGACCAACTTCCTTCCGATTTTGATCTAGAAGAATATAAAAAGCAATTAGCCAGGTTCCGTAAAATAGCTGGTTTCAAATTGCCTTCTGATTTTGAGTCTTATATACGCAATGTATCTGTTATGATAGATGTGATGTATACTATATACCGCACGACTAAAATACAGGAGATACCTGATAAAATTCGTCGCAAGCAAAAAACCAGAAGCTCTGATAAGCTTACAGATCAAGAGAAATTACAACTATTCATAGAGTTTGAAACACATCTTCTATTACTTTTCAAGTTTGGAAGTCCTACGGAAGCTCTAGACCTAATTCTCAAAGAATATAAACGATACATAGAAAATATTGTAGATAGTTTAGACCATCAACAAGCTGTGATAGCCGCAGACATAATGAAACATTTCAATGATCTGAAGCAAAAAATAGGTAGTCGCAATAAGATAAAAGAATATATCAATGCCTGGCAAGAAGCTGTCTTACGTGTGTTGTCATCAAGGTTTATTGATTATGCTTCTAGGATAGGAGACATAGATGGAGTAATGGCGGGTAAAGTTAGGTATTTAACGGAACCGGTCAAAAATGCTTCGAATTATATAAGCGACTGGGAATACGGCGATTATTTCTCAACTAAGAGACCAGAAAATGCTTTATACCGTGTAGTCACAGCGAATAGGTTTGAATATTTACCCCCTTCTTCCATGACTATACCTGCAAATCATCCCATACGGAAGATAGCTAAAATAGAAAGTCATGACCTAATGGATGCTGTTTTGACTTCCATTGATCGAGAAGAGATACCTCTGCACCTATTAGATAAGACCGTATTAATAACGAACAGATTTTCTGTGTCAGTGACCGCTGAAGCAATAGTTAATAATGCTGGCCTGCTTAACAGGTTAGACAAAGGCGGTATATTAGCAAGTGCGGTTTCTGAAGCCCAAAAGTCAGAAGAGTTAAGAAAATCAAAAGAGAAAGAGGCTTTACAAGAATATAAAGATTTGATATCAGACGCTAAATCACATCAAGATTCTAATAATGATTGGGAGGCAAAATTCATAGCCGATATGGAGAAAAAATATACTCTAAAGACTCAATTATCTCCTCGACAGCTAGAGTGGCTTATGAAGGTTGCTTTACGTAAGAGTATATCTCAATCAAAACCTTCTAGTGCGTCTAGTTCAGCTTCTATAAGTGCTACCCCGAATAAAGACATAACTTTGCAAGATTTCTTAGAGGCATGTAAAGAAACTATGACACCTGGCAGTGAAAAGGGCTTTATAGAGAGTCTTTTGAAGGGTAGGTATACTAAGTGGAATGAGTTGTCTCCTAGACAACAAAAATGGTTACAAGATATTTACACAAGAGGCAATAAGAGAAATTTCCCAAATAAAATAATCTGAGGATATATGATTGTAGAAAAGATAGAACATAGTGTGCAGAAAGAATTTACCAAAGCTAGACAAATACAATTTGACTTTACTGTATATCAAACAACTACCAAAGAACAGATAAAACATATTTTAAAAAATGCTGGAGTTTTGGATAAAGTCCATGCTTTAGAACTAGATATGATGGAGAAACAGAAGATAGCAGAAGACCGTCTGTCCCAAATACAACAAAAATTGGACAAGCTCAACAGTTTGAAAGTTTTTGCTGAAGAGTATGAAGCGGAACTGGTAGTAGAAACACCATCTGTTATAGATGCGAATGCTTTGTTAAACCCCGTAAAAGGTATTAAGTCTAAAACCCCTTTAAAAACTGTGAGTAGATAATGTCAACTTCCTCAAAACTGAATACATGGTCCAAAAATGTATTCACATGGATGTTTAGATACCCTTTTGCCGCTCTATTGGGGTTGGTAGTAATAGTCGGGGGTGGTGCTCTACTACTTTTTGGGTTTAAAGTGAATGTTGGAGGTATTTTGAACTCTCTATTTGGAAGAAAGGGAGAAAAAGCGGACATAATAGAAACTGCTAACTCTATTCCAGAAAAGAGAGTAGACAAAGATGGAAAAGAAATACCTAAAGGAGTTCCAGATGAAAAAGGGTATACTCAATGGGACGTACACTCTTTAGAAAAAAATTCTAACCCTTTTAGGGATAGAAATAAAATCACTATCACAAAACAAGACGGAACTAAAGCCGACATAGAATTGCCGAAGGGTATAAAAGATAGTGAAATAGATACTATCATAGAAGTAAAACCTGATGTATACGTGCTTAAGACAAGCAAACAAGAAACCAATACGAAAGAACTATTAGAGAAATTGCCACCACCTTCATAAGGCTTTAGATGAGATACCTATGGTTTTTGCTTTGTTTGTTTTTATTGGTGCCCGTAGTAAAGGCGGAAGAAGTATGTATCGACAAAGATACATACTCGCGGGTATATGACAAACTTCTCAAATTGAATTCAATAGAGCAATCTTTACCTACATTCCGGTTCTCTGATTCTATCATTATCTTCGTTGATAAAAATAATAGGGTATTCAGTAATGCTACTGGCGAGAAACAACTTTCTGGCACTTTAGAATTGGGGTCAATGAAATATGATCTCAATTTAGGGGTTACTCTTGAAGTCCAAAAGAAAAAAGAACCTGACTACGGTTTTAGACTTCGTCCAAAATTTACTGCCTCTTGGCTTGTGCTGAATACTTCTCAAATCTCGGATTCTCCTCTATCGTTAGTAGATCTTGGTGTTGACCTAGATGTAATGTATTTCAAACAATTGAATGCAAATGCATATGTTGGGATTCGGTCCGTAGGGGTAGACTTAGGATGGGATATATTCAACAATAGCGGAGTAGCTTTAGGTATTAGATGGGAGTGGCCTTCTCATTTTGGTGAGGAACTAGAATTTAATCCTTCAATAGGTTGGTACTTTGTTTTCTAAGATTATTAATCCATTTAGTTATGCGAATACGCCATTTATATTTGAGGGCTTCAAAGGTCCCTTCTTCAATTATGTTCCTACGATAACATCTTCTACAATGCATTATGGGTTTCTGTCTGTGATGCGTTTTCCCACAATCCTTACACCAGTAGTTCTTGTAATTCTTCAAAACCCTTTCACTCATTGAAGGCCCCCTATATATGCATATACACCTAACGTGATTAGTTTTTATGATCTCAGACAATATCCCCTTAAAGGAGTATGATGTGAAAAAGACCTATGTCCTTGATACAAACGTCTTACTATATGATCCTAAAGCCATCCAAAAATTTAAAGAGCATGATTTAGTCATACCTATGACTGTTATTGAAGAAATAGATTCCTTCAAAAAAGAAATGAGTGACAGAGGCTACGCAGCTAGAGAAGCGACCAGACTGTTAGAGGAACTACGTACAAGTGGTTCCCTAAAAAAAGGGATAAAACTTCTTGGTGGCGGAACTATAAGAGTCTCTTATTCTGATTTACCAAAGTCTAATGACAATCTGATACTAAAGGCTGTACAAGATCTTAAAAAAGATGCCGAAGAAGTGGTGTTAGTATCCCGCGATACCAATATGAGATTGAAAGGGGATGCTTTAGGTATAATTTCGGAAGACTATCAAGGGTCTCGTATTACTACTGAAGAGGGTATTTATACTGGATTTTCTAGTATACAGGTAGACTCGACCACCGTAGACAGACTGTTTGATGATGGATACATAGAATGGGAAGGTTTGATACACAATCAATTTGTGATGGTGAAAAATGGGAAACATTCTGGGTTAGGACAGGTTAAAGAAGACAGAATACACCTTATCCCTAAATATACAGACGCTATATGGGGTATTAAACCAAAAAACAAAGAACAAACTTTTGCTTTCCATTCATTATTAGATGATTCTGTTAAATTGACCACTATATGTGGACCCGCTGGGACTGGTAAAACGATTCTTGCGCTAGCCTGTGGTTTATATTGTACTTTGGAAAAGAAAACTTATCGGAAATTGTTAGTGTCTAGACCTGTATTTCCAATGGGTAAAGATTTAGGCTATCTTCCTGGTGATATAAACGAAAAGCTCAACCCCTGGATGAAACCAATTTATGACAACTTAGAATATTTGATAAGCGGACATACTACGAATACTAGACAGAATCATAGATCTCCTAACTATGAGTACCTATTTGACTCTGGTATAGTAGAAGTGGAGCCACTCACTTATATTAGAGGTAGGTCTATTCCATCACAGTTCTTGTTAGTAGATGAGGCTCAAAATCTTACACCACACGAAATCAAAACCATTTTAACAAGGGCAGGTGAAGGGACAAAGATTATTCTTGTAGGGGATCCTGACCAGATAGATAATCCTTATATAGATAGGCTATCCAATGGATTGTCTTATGTTATAGAACGATTCAAGGGGTCTCACATAGCCTCTCATATTACTCTTACAAAGGGTGAGCGTAGCGAGTTAGCTTCTGTAGCATCCAAACTTTTGTAATTTACCTACCTAGACTAAATAGGTCCGTTTCTTGGACCTATGAAAGATACATCAGAACAAGAAACTAAATTACCAGACTTCATAATACCTAAAGTATACCCCCAGCTTTTACAGTTACGTAAATCTACTACGGTTCAGCTTCAACCCAATGCTTTAGTCAAAGATCATGTCAAATTCCGGTACTATCAAGTCATAGGCACCATGCATCTCCTTTTGATGAATAGAATGATTCTTGGTGACGGCACCGGATTGGGCAAGTGCGTTACAGGTAATACTCTTATCTCTACAGATAAAGGGTTAATGCACATTAATTCATTTTGTCCAGAAAATCCTCAAGAGGACACTTTTTACCCAGCTATCGGATTTGTCATAAATAAAGGAGAAAAACATCCCATCAAATCTTTCTACTATTCTGGTGTCAAAAAGACTAAAAAAATAGAAACTAATTGTGGCTATTCTATAGAAGGAAGCCTAATTCACCCTATTTTGGTACGGGAGATTGATGGAACTCAAAAGTTTAAAAAACTTTTAGATTTAAAAATAGGAGACAGAGTTTGTATAAGTAGGGATACAAGTAACTTTCCTACTTTTAACCCTAATATAGTACCCCCTGAGAAAGGTCATGTAAATTGTAAAAAGGTTCGAATACCTGACATATTAACTCCAGAATTATCTAGATTATTAGGATACCTGGTAGCTGAAGGAACAGTTACTAATACTCACGTTACTGTTTTTACCCAATGGAATAAGGAGATTAGAAAAGATTATATAAGAATACATA
>Ga0208375_1002236_pt1 | contig 18810 bp, 12 predicted proteins | sample RifOxyD1_FD_184038 | JGI IMG/M metagenome (GOLD analysis project Ga0208375, IMG submission 184038) | Soil microbial communities from Rifle, Colorado - Rifle Oxygen_injection D1 (SPAdes) | ecosystem: Environmental > Terrestrial > Deep subsurface > Rock core/Sediment | place: Rifle, Colorado... | reverse complement strand
TGTAATTTTGCCGTTTTTAACTTTTCTATACGGAGCTTCAATAATTCCAAATTCATTCACTCGCGCAAAACTAGATAAACGCAAAATCAAACCAATGTTTGGACCTTCTGGAGTTTGAATTGGACATACTCGTCCATAATGAGAAGTGTGAACGTCGCGCACATCAAGACCAGCTCGTTCTCGAGTCAATCCTCCAGGACCAAGTGCTGAGAGCATTCGCAAGTGCTCCACTTCAGCTAATACGTTTTCTTGACTCATAAATTGAGACAATTGGTTGGTGGTGAAAAATTCTTTAAGTCGAGCTTGAAGAGGTCGTGGACTTATAAGTTGAACTGGAAGCATTGTAGTTGCATCAACAGTCGACATTCTATCTTGAATATTTCTCTTCATTTGAGTCATGCCCACTTTTAATTTTTGTTGCAACATTTCTCCTACAGCGCGCACCCGTCTATTACCTAAGTGGTCAATATCATCAGCTTTAGAGCCTTTAGTAGTATTTAAAGCCACCATGTGAGTCAGAATAGTAAACACGTCATCCATGCAGATTACTCTTTCTTCTTTAGTTTTATCGGTAATTTTCTTATTAAATCTTTCATTAAAACGCAACCTTCCAACAACAGAAAAGTCATATTTTTCACGATCAAATAAAGAAGTTACAAATTCTTTAGCATTAGCAGCAGTCGCCAAATCTGAATCTCTTAATCTTTTATAAATTTCAATATAAGAATCATCTACTGATTTAGCATGATCTTTTTCTAGGGTACTCTTAATATAAGACTCATTAATACCAGCATCAGTAAACATCTTGACCATATCTTCATTAGTCAGAGTCTTACCTTCCTTATCAGCAAAAATACGAAGTAGTGATGTGGCTGGGAATTTTCGTTTTCGGTCGATCCGAACATAAATAGCTCCATCAGCTTCAGTTTCAAATTCAATCCACACACCACGAGATGGAATTATTTTAGCGCCAAAATATTTATTACCTCTTAAAATATTTTCAGTAAAAAAGACTCCCAAACTACGAGCTAGTTGGGGTACAATTACCCGCTCGATACCATTTATAATAAAAGTACCGTGGGCGGTCATCAAAGGAAAATCAGCCAAGAAAATTTCTTGTTCTTTTTCTTCTTGCAGAGTCTTGTTCAGCAATCTCACTTTAACCCTAAGTGGTGCATCATAAGACAACTTATGCTCTTTAGCATAGTACTCATCACATTTTGGTTTATCTAATTCAAAACTAGTAAAGTCTAGTTTAAATTTCTTTTCTGAGTAGTCTTGAATCGAAGAAAATTCTTCAAACAATTCTTTAAAACCTTCGCGAACCAACCAGTCAAAAGAAATGACTTGAAGCTCCACCAAATCAGGCATTTCATGCAAAGCCTTTTTAGCTTGTGAAAAATACTTTTTTTCTAACATAAAAAATAATGGGTTAATTATTAGAACCTTATAAAAATAACAACCAAACAATGCCCTAGCTTAAGTAAAAAGCTCGGGTCGCTTAAAGAGAATTGTGCAAGACACTGACGCTACATCTATCATTACTCAATCTTGCCTGTAGTAAGAAAATACTATCAGATATTAGAAATATGTCAAATGAGGACGGAGCCACAAAACCCCTTTTTGAAACCCAGACCTACCCCCACCTTTTCAAAAAGGGGTTTTGGTAAATATTAATTAAAAACTACGCAAGTCCCCCTTTCTTGTTTTTAAGAGAGCGCCAGGCTTCAATGTCTTTATGATGACCAGAGAGTAAGACTTTAGGCACTTTGTATTTTTTACCTTGAAATTCTAAAACTTCGGGTCGAGTATAGTTTTCGGAGCTCGCACTCCGCTTTTCTTCTAAAGAGTCGCCACTACCTAAAACTCCAGGAATCTGGCGTGACATCACATCAAGAATCACCAGCGCTGGCAACTCACCGCCGGTTAAAATATATGAACCAATAGTTATTTCTTCCGCTTTGAGAATTTTTTGAACCCGAGCATCAATCCCCTCATAGCGCCCAGCAATTAAAATAATATCCGAATAATTACGCGACCATTTTTTAGCCAGCCCATTAGAAAATTCTGTGCCTCCTGGCGCCATAATTAGAGTTTTTATTTTTTTTCCTTTAGTTTGCTCTTTAATACTAGCCACCGCCAAGAGGATAGGCTCAGCCGACAAGAGCATTCCTGGTCCACCACCGAAAGGTCTGTCGTCGACTTTTTGATGTTTATCCAAAGTAAAATCCCTCAGGTTATAAACCTGAACGTTAATTAAATTGTTTTTTATCGCCCGCCCAATAATAGACTCTTTTAAGTAGCCCATGACTAGATCTGGACAGACAGTAATAATATGAAAATTAATCATTAGACTCACACTATACAATAGATTTATAGTATTTCAACATACAAATAAAGCCTATTTGAGAGGGTCACGAGGCTGGCGAGCCGAGTGTTTCAGGATTTTTTAACCTTCAAAAAATCCGTACTCTCAAATAGGCTTTATTAAAAATATCTTTTACATCTTCAAATCCTCCATCGCTTGATCTACTGATCTTGCCGCTGAAGTATTGTTGTTACTTTCATTTGATCTTAAACCACCTTCAGGTTCACTGATTTTTAGATTAACTCGAGCATTATTTTTCATACCCACCACCCGAAGTAAAGTTCTAATAGCCTTAGCAGTGTTGCCTTGGCGACCAATAATTTTTCCCATATCTTCTGGATTCACATCAAGAGTTATAAGTACCCCCATTTCATCAACTTTTCGATCCACTCGGACATCGCCCGGGTGATCTACTAGCGCCTTTACCACCATTTCTAAAAACTCTTTATCATGATACTGCTCAGACATGTTTAGTTTTGACTAATCTTTTTATTAAAAAACAACAGGAACGACAATCGAGTTGTTCTTAAATAGTGTAAATAAATACCCTATTTATGTCAAAGGAAATTTAAACAAAAAAAACTCCTTCATTGGAAAGAGTTTTTTGTTTAGATTTAAAGTTTTATTCAGCCTTCGCTTCTTCAGTCACTTCTGGAGCAGGCGCTTCCTCGGGAGTAGTTTCTTCTACCACTACTTCAGCTGGAGCTTCAGACACAGGAGTTTCAGCAGTCGCTTCAGCTTCTACTTCTGGAGCAGGAGTCTCGGGAGTTGGAGCCTCTTCAGCTACCACTTCGGCCGGCTTTCTAGTTGGCAACATATTAATTTTATCACCTTCTAATTGACCAAAACGGACCAACATATTGTGCACAGTATCAGAAGCTAAAGCACCTTTAGATAGCCAGTGCTTAATTCTATCACCTTTTAATTGGGGTACTCCTTGGCGAGCATCGTAAGAACCTAAAATTTCTAAGAAATTACCACTCTTAGGTCCATTTTGAGATTCGGTAACAACCACCCTAAATGAGGGGTCATTTTTCCGGCCAACTCTTTGAAGTCGTAGTTTTAACATACCGCAACATGGTAACAGAAGTTTAAAATAGAGTCAACCGAAAAAGACCAGCCGGCCTTGTATCCTTTAAATTACATTGACAAGCCCTCTACTAAAAACCATACTATACATACATTAAATGAAACCAGAGACAGATAATACTAATATCGAATCAACTATTACCGGCACCCTAAGGATTTCTAAAAAGGGTATCGGTTTTATTTACGACGATAAATCTAACGACACAGTTATCATAGAGCCCGCCTTCCTCCACCAAGCTCTACACGGCGATACTGTCACCGTTTTAAAACATCCTAATTTTAAAGAAGATGAACCGACTGGTGAAGTAACAGAGATAGTTAAAAGAAAAAAACTTGGATTTATCGGCACCATCGAACAAACAGGTAAAGACTTAACTTTAAAAGCCGATGATGGCCGGATGTACGCCACTATACTGATAGCCGAAAGTTCTATCCCAACTGATGACAAAAAACTCATTGGCCAAAAAGCTCTAGTAGAAATTGTAGATTGGCCAGTCGGGCAAAAAAATCCTATTGGAGAAATAGTTGAGGTTCTAGGCGAACCCGGTACCCACGAAGTTGAAATGCAATCTATTGTACTTGATAAAGGCCTGCCAATACGTTTTCCTGATGCCGTAGAAAAAGAAGGTGAAAGAGTCGCAAGTGAAGCCCCGGCAGATATGGAACAAGAAGCCAAAAAGAGAAGAGATTTTCGTACCACCCCCACTTTTACTATCGACCCCCATGACGCCAAAGACTTTGACGACGCACTGTCTATTAAAAAATTAGATAATGGCAATTTTGAAGTTGGCGTTCATATTGCTGATGTCTCTCATTTTGTCACCCCGGGCTCTATTTTAGATAAAGAAGCTTCCAAGCGAGCGACATCTATTTATTTGGTAGACAGAACTATACCTATGCTACCAGAAGCCCTGTCTAACAATATTTGTAGTCTCATGCCTGAGGTGGAGCGATTGGCTTTCGCCGCCGTTTTTGAAATGGACATTGTTGGTAATATTAAAAACGAATGGTTTGGTCGCACAATCATAAAATCAGACAAACGTTTTTCCTATGAAGAAGTTCAAGATATTTTAGATACTAAAAGCGATAGTCCTCACAAAGAATTTCTATTTAATTTACGCGACATCGCCCGTGGATTGCGCCAAAAAAAATTAGACGCTGGAGCAGTCACCTTTGAAGACTCGGAAGTAAAATTTGTTTTAGATGAAGAAAATAGACCAATTGCAATCAAACTCAAAGAACGTCTTGAAGCCCATATGCTGATCGAAGACTTCATGCTACTAGCTAATAAAAAAGTAGCTGAATTTGCCGCTAAAAAACATAAAGACCTACCCGATGCTTTCGTCTATCGTATTCACGACTATCCAGATGTCGAAAAAATGACTCATTTAAAAAATTTCTTAGAGCCTTTAGGTTATCATTTAAAAATAGAAAATGATGAAATTAAATCAGAAGATCTAAATAATCTATTAGCTCAAGCTGAGGGTAAAACCGAACAAGCTATTATCCAAAAAGCGGCCGTAAGATCGATGTCTAAAGCTATTTACTCAGTCTCTAATATTGGTCACTGGGGCTTAGCTTTTCCTCACTATACTCATTTTACATCACCAATCAGGCGTTATCCCGATGTTCTAGTCCACCGCCTTTTAAATATTTATTTACAAGGACAAACTCCAGACGAAAAAACAATTAAATATATTGCCGAACAAGTAGTTCATTCCTCGAGCATGGAGCAAAAAGCCTCCGAAGCTGAACGAGAATCTATTCGCTACAAACAAATAGAATATATGGCCGATAAAGTGGGCCAGGTTTTTGATGGCATTATCTCTGGTGTTGCTGAGTGGGGCATTTTTGTAGAGGAAATTACTACTCGGACCGATGGCTTAGTTGGACTGCGCTCTCTACATAATGACTTTTACGAATATGATCAAAAGAAATTTGCTCTAGTTGGTAGAAGAACTGGTACCACTTATCGCCTGGGAGATAAAGTAAAAATCAAACTCATGAAAACCGATTTGAGAGAAAGACAAGTCGATTACATTTTAGTATAAATTTCAAACCAAAACCCCCAGGAATTTGCTTTGCAAATTCCTGGGGGTTTTGGTTTTGTACCAAAATAGTTTTTGAAAACTATTTTTCCTTACTATTTTTATTTAGCCCAACCTTCAGCTTCTTCAAATTTAATAGACAAGAGTTTAGAAATACCATCACGCCCCATAGTCACTCCATATAAAATTCCCGCTCGGGACATAGTTTCTCTATTGTGAGTAATCACAATCAATTGTGAGTCTTTAGCGAGCCTCTCAATCATATCGCCATATTTTTTAGAATTAGCTTCATCGAGCGCTGCATCTGTTTCATCTAAAATTAAAAATGGTGGTGGATTAACCTGACTCATAGCAAACAAAAGAGCAATCGAAGTCAACGCTCTCTCACCTCCCGACATCATATCTAAACCTTTTATTTTTTTCCGAGGTAAATTGACTTTAATTTCCACTCCCACTTCTTCTGTTTCTTCTTTAGTATCTCTTCTGTAAACCGGACTAGAAACCAAATCCAATCTAGCCGTTCCCCCTCCAAACATTAAAGCAAAATAACTAGAAAATTCTTGATTAATTTTTTGAATACCCTCTTTAAATTCGGTGGCAATTTTAGCTGACAATTCATCAGCGACCACTTTTAAAGACTCGGCGCTTTGTTCTAAGTCAGCCAATTCTTTAACTAAATAATCGTGCCTCTCTGTGGTCTCTTTAAATTCTTCCAATACTCCCTCATGACCCACCCCCGCATCCTCTAGTCGTAGTTTTATTTTTTCCATCTCTCGCCTTCTATCAACTTGGACCTCTCTAGGTTCATTCATATCAGGCACTTCTTTCAAGAGCCTCCTATAATCTCTTATTTCTATATCAACCAAAGTCACCCCCTCTTCAATTTCTCGCCTAAAATCTGCTTCTTCGCTGATTAAAGAATGTTCTCGATGAGATAAATCATTTAAGACAGCTTCGATCTCGCTTTTTTTGGCTCGCAATTCATAACGATTTCTTTCGGCTGATTGTAAATATTTTTTTTCATTATCTAAAGCCAGCTGGGCCCCAGTTTTTTCAGCAAAAAAGTGTGACGCCTTCAGCTCTAAATCAGCTAAATTTTTATTTAATTCCTCGGCTTCTTTTTTTAAAGAGAAAATTTTAACATTACTGTCTAAATTTTCTGTTTGAGTTTTATATCGATTAATTAACTTATTAATATTTTCCAACAATACCGCCACCAGATTTTTGAGTTGATTAAAATCAGTACAGTATTCATATTGCTGGACCAAGCTCGACATTTCATCACGAACCGAAACTATCTCCGACCACGGTACTGAGATATTAGTTTCTTCTTTTTTAAAATCTTGATGAGCCGTAATCGTGCCTTCAATCCGACCCAAATCACGAGCAATTTTATCTTTATCTTGCTGAACGCTAAAAATAGACCGTTCTAAAAATCTTAATTTATCTTCTTTATCTTTAAGTCTAGCGTCTGGGGCCGACAAATCTTCTCCCAACTCTTTTATTTTATTATTAACAGCAATTAACTCTTCTGTTGGCCTCTGTTTTCTATCATTAATTTCTTGCCTTTTATGTTTTAAATATTCTTCTTCACGAAATAAATACTCTAAATACAAAGTCTTGAGCCGACTCCTAATCTCGGCTGTTTCTCTAATTTTAGTAACTTGAATTTCAAGAAATTTTAAATGGGGTACAATTTCTCGGCGCAATAATTGGACTTCTCTAATATTATCTTTAGTTTGTAAAAGTTTTTTCTCCGTTTCCTCAATTTTCCACTGATAAACTTTAAGTCCTAAAGCATCTTCAATCATTTCTCGTCTATCACGCGGACTAGAATTTAAAATTTTATCAGCTTCTCCTTGGCTAATAATATGATGTCCTGACGAACCTAAACCAGCACCAGACAAAAGTTCCAGCACATCTTTTAGTCTAACAACTGAGCCATTTAAACTATATGTATTAACGCCATCACGATACACTGTTCTCGTGACCGCAATTTCATCATAATCATAAGGTAAACTTTTATCTCTATTATCAAAAACAACCGTCGCCGAAGCCCGGCCGGCTTCACCCCCAGTATGACCACCATTAAAAATAAGATCTTCACCTCTTTTGCCACGCAAAGATTTCATCGACTGCTCGCCGAGCACCCAACGAAAACCTTCAGCCACATTAGATTTACCAGAGCCATTGGGCCCCACCACACCAGTTACATCAGTATTAAAAGTAAAAACAGTCTTCTTGGCAAAAGACTTAAAACCAGTAAGTTCTAGAGACAATAATCGCATTGATTAATTTTATCACAAAAAGTGACAGGGAAGCTGTAGACAACTATTTATCCCAACCTTTTGTAGCCAGCGCCAACTGAGCAGCTTTTTGTTCAGCTTCTTGTTTAGAGTGACCTTCACCTTCAGCCACTAATTCTTTATCTAAATACACACCAACTCTAAACTTTTTATTATGATCAGGACCAGTCTCATTTAAAACCTCATAAGATGGAGTAATGGAAGTAAATTCCTGGGCTTTTTCTTGAAAAAAACTTTTAGCATCTTGCCATAAATTGCGCGCAATGATGTCAGACATTTTATACAGCAAATTACTTTCGATAAAATTAAAAGCTTGATCATAACCACTGTCTAAATATATCGCCCCAATAATAGCTTCAAAAGTATTAGCTAAAATATATTGCCGAGCCCGCCCAGTGTCTTTAGCTTCTCCGCGAGACAAAAGTAAATAATCATTAACTGAAAGTTCGGCGGCGGCTTCCGATAAACTAATAGTATTGACCAAAGACGCCCTAAAAGCGGTCAGTTCGCCTTCCGGTTTATTAGGATAAGTTTTATATAAATAATCTGTGACCGCGAGTTCAAGAACAGCATCACCTAAAAATTCTAATCTTTCATTGTGGTCAGCTTCGGCATCACGATGCTCATTGATGTAAGACCTATGAGTAAAAGCCTGGCGCAACAAGCTAATATCATTAAAAGGAGTTTTGATAATATCTGAAAATTTCTTAAATTCTGGGTCTGTCATATGGTGTTATTTTTATGTGTCCCATCTTACTATTTATCGCAAAAGATGCAATGAGAGCCGGTTATTTGATCGCCTTAATCGCTTTAGTAATAAAGGGGACAATATCGTCATAGATTTTTAGCTCCACCACTTCAGGTAAAGTAAACCAACGACAATCATCAAGCCCACCTTTATTTTTCCCGACTGCTAATTTATCAAAATCGGCTTCACCACACTCAGCAACAAAATAATTAACTTGTTTACGAATCTTGCCCTTCTCCGGATCAGAAGCAATGTATTCATTTTTGCCTACAGCTTCTACAATCGATACTGGCAAAGACATTTCTTCTAAAATTTCCCGGACTGTTCCGGCTTCCACTGTTTCTCCGTCTTCAATATGACCCTTAGATAGCGTCCAGTAACCAAAAATATCATGCACTAAAGCCAAATGAATCTGGCCATCTTTTTTACAAAAAACTACAGCTCCACCGAGTTTTTCAATCGGCATTTCTTCATAAGGAATATCTTTCGGGCGTTTCTTTTTAGCTGGCACATCATTTTTACCGGGCTCACCCATTTCTTTATAGACAGCACCTAGCACTCCGTTGACGAACTTGCCACTATTTTCACCCCCAAAAGTTTTTGCCAGTTCAATCGCTTCATTAATAGCCACTCGCTCCGGCACTTCAGTTTTATTACCAAAAATAAGCTCAAATAAGCCAATGCGCAAAACATTACGATCAACAATGGCAATATTGGCTAGAGGCCAATCTGGAGCTGCTTTTTCTATAATATGATCCAATTTTTCTTGCTTAACCACGACCCCGTCCACGAGTTTTTTAGCAAACTCGCCACTTTCGAGACCTGGAGCTAATTCTTCTGTGATCCGAGTTACAATTTCATCGACATCACTAGACTTTCTAGCCCCTTCATGAAAATCCCACTCAAAAAGAGCCTGCATTGCAATACTTCGAGATAGATGACGATTGGCCATAATATAAAGATCTAAAAAACTAAACTGACAATTTTAAATTTAAAAAACTTAAACCCCAGACTAGGATTTAAGTTTACGCGCTGGCTTTACTGGTTTTCTTAGCTGCTTTCTTTTCAGCTTTAGCTACTACGTCTATAACTTGTTTACCGCGGTACATACCACAGTTTGAACAAGCTCGGTGACGTAAATGAGAAGCGCTACAATTAGTGCACTTCGAAAGACGTGGAGCGGTGAGTCCGTGATGGCTCCGGCGGTTACCGGTATGAGCCCGTGTGTGTCGCATTCGTACTGACATATTGGATTTAATATATATTAAATTATGAAAAAAGGCAAGAAAAAGCCCAGCTCCGACTCTTTGTAATAAAACCTTAAGACTTTTTATTTAAATCTAATTTAGTCAAAAAACTTCGGCGATGAATCTCACATATTCCATGCTGTCTAAGCGCTTCAATATGAACCTTGGTTCCATAACCTTTATGGCCAGCAAAATTGTAAGCTGGATATTTGTCGTGCTCCGCTACCATATGCCGATCACGGACCACCTTAGCTATAACTGAGGCCAGAGCGATGACGATTTCGGTTTCGTCACCGCGGATGATGGTTTTTTGATGGACGAAGACGGACGGCGCCCGAAGGGCGCCGTCTAATAAGACTAAGACTCCACCCCCCTCGGTTGCAAAAGGCAGTAAAGCTTTTTTTAAAGCTAATTTTATAGTCGGCACAATACCAAGATTGTCGATATCACTCGCCGAGCCATGACTATGCGCCATCACCACCTTGCCCTCTTTATGCCAAATTACTAATTGGTCAAAAATAAGTTCTCGTCTTTTTGGTGTTAATTTTTTTGAGTCTTTAATCCCCTGGGGAAATAAAAGCTGTTCAATCTCTGCCAAATCGGAAACTTTGACTCCGAAAGCCCCGAGCGTCACCGGCCCCGCTAGTGGCCCCCGCCCGGCTTCATCCACGCCAATTACATAATCATAAGTTTTACTAGAATCCATCAAAAAATTATACCACAGCTTTTTCATCACCTTTTTTCATCAAAATTCCCACGATTTGATATAATTAAAACCACCATTCCACCCAACCTTAAGGAGTGATATAGATTAATTAAAAATGGTTGGGCTTGGGTATGGATTTTTAATTAATCTATATCACAACGTTCACCATGTCATTCGTCCATCTCCACACTCACAGCCACTATAGCCTTCTCGACGGTCTATCTAAACCCAAAGACTTTGTTAAAAAAGCTAAGGAATACGGCATGCCCGCTGTGGGCTTAACCGATCACGGCACTATGTATGGTGTCATAGATTTTTATGACACTCTCAAAAGCGAAGGTATCAAGCCTATTATTGGTGTCGAAGTCTACATGGCTATTCGCAGTCGCCATGATAAAGACGCTGGGGTCGATTCCAAGCGCTACCACCTCACTCTTTTGGCTGAAAACAATACTGGCTATCAAAATTTAATTAAACTCACCACCCTCGCTCATCTCGAAGGCTATTATTACAAACCTCGTATCGACAAAGAGGCCCTCCGCGAACATAAAGACGGTCTTATTTGTTTATCGGGTTGTCCAGGTGGCGAGCTAGCTCAAGCTCTAGCGGAAAATGATTTAGACCGAGGCCGAAAAATTGTTGAAGAATTTTTAGATATCTTTGGACCAGAACATTACTTTCTGGAAGTCATGAACCACCCTGAGGTGGAAAAAATTCAAAATGTTCACAAAGGTTTAAAAATATTAGCCAAGGAATACAACCTACCCTTTGTCGCTACCTGGGACTCTCATTACCCCAACAAAGATGACGCGGAGGCTCACGACACACTAGTCGCCATCAACACCGGCTCTGAAGTTGGTAAAAGTGGCATGAGTATGAAAGCTGGTGACTATTCTCTTATTAGCCCCAAAGAAGCTGAGGAAATTTACAAAGATTGGCCAGACGCCGTGGCCAATACGGTCAAAATTGCCGATCGCTGTAATGTGGAAATCACTTTAGGAGAATTTATTTTCCCAGTTTTTGATTTACCAGAAGGAATTAATGCCGATGATGAATTGCGACACTTAAGTTTAATCGGTATGAAAAAACGTGGCCTTGATCAAAATGAAAAAGCCATGGAACGACTAAACTATGAATTAGAGATTATTAAAATGAAAGGTTACTCTAATTATTTCCTCGTTGTAGGAGACCTTATTCGCTACGCTCGGGAACATGGTATTTACTACAACATTAGAGGCTCTGTGGCCGGTTCCATGACTACTTACTCTTTAGAAATTACTAAACTCGATCCGATAGAATATCAGATCCCTTTCGAGCGCTTCCTAAACCCCGAACGACCATCGGCGCCCGATATCGACATGGACTTCGCAGACAATCGTCGTGACGAGATTATTAAATATGCCGCTAGTAAATATGGGGCTGATAAAGTCGCCCAGATTGGAACTTTTGGTACGATGATGGCCCGTGGTTCCGTTCGTGACGTGGCTCGTGCCCTTGGCTACCCCTATGGCATTGGCGACCGCTTATCGAAAATGATCCCGATGGGCGCTCAGGGTATGCCAATGACGATCACCAAAGCCTTGGCTCAAGTGCCCGAACTCAACACCGCTTATGAGACCGAAACCGACACCAGACAGATTATAGACCTGGCGCGAAAAATTGAAGGCTCCGCTCGTCATATTTCTGTGCATGCGGCGGGCGTTGTCATCTCCCCTGAACCTTTAAATAAATATGTACCGATTCAATGGGACCCTAAAGGTGAGTCTATTATCACTCAATACGATATGTATTCGGTGGGAGAAGATGGGGTGGGACTAACTAAATTTGATTTTCTTGGTCTGCGAAACCTGGCCATTTTATCTGATGCTGTAAACTTAGTGAAAAAAGTCTACAGCATTGATATGGATATTGAAAAAATCCCTTTAGACGATGAAAAAACTTTCGCCATGCTCGGCCGTGGCGACACAGAAGGTTTATTCCAATTAAACGGCGCTGGCATGACGCGCTGGCTTAAAGAACTAAAGCCGACCACCATCGATGATATTAATGCGATGGTAGCTTTGTATCGGCCAGGACCAATGGAATTTATTCCGGAGTATATTAAACGAAAACATAATCCCAAACTCGTCGACTATCCTCACCCCGCTCTAAAAGATGACCTTGAAAGAAGTTACGGCCTCCTTATCTACCAAGAAGACGTGATGATGACGGCCATCAAACTGGCTGGCTATACTTGGCTTGATGCTGATAAGTTTCGTAAAGCGATGGGTAAAAAAGTACCCGAGCTGATGGCTGAACAAGAAAAAAAGTTTTTAGGTGGTTGTGTCAAAAATAATATCCCTAAAAAAACAGCTGAAGACTTATGGCAGCGAATTTTACCTTTCGCCGCTTACGCTTTCAACAAAGCTCACTCCGCTTCCTATGGCCGAGTCGCTTACGAAACGGCTTATATGAAGGCCAACTTCCCTGTGGCCTATATGTGTGCCTGTCTGACAGCTGAATCTGGCGATATCGAACAAATTGGAGTTTATGTAGGCGAGTCTAAAAAAATGGGTATCGCAGTTTTGCCGCCCGACATTAACGAAAGTTTCGGCAACTTTACTATCGCGAAGCATCCCACAAACCCCGACGAGCAAACAATTCGCTTCGGACTTTATACTATAAAAAACTTTGGTACCGATATTGGTAACGCCATTGTGGAAGAAAGAAAAACTGGCGGCATTTTCACTTCATACACTAATTTTCTAGAACGTATTAACCACAAAAACTTAAACAAAAAATCTCTAGAAGCTCTAATTAAAGCCGGGGCTTTTGATAGCTTGGGCGAAGAACGCGGGGCTCTCCTCGCAAACCTCGACCCAGCTTTAGAATTTGCGCGCGAAACTCTAGCTGGTGGCGGTCAAAATTCTATCTTTGGAATTATGTCCGACCTAGCCACAGTGCCAACTTTTAAATTAAAAGAAGCTCTGCCGGCTCTCAAAAAAGAAGTTTTGACTTGGGAAAAAGAATTACTCGGCCTTTATGTTTCAGGACACCCTCTAGAAGAATTTAAAGATAAATTTTCTAAACAAGAAAATACTATTAATCATAATAAGAAATTACCTAATGGTACCAGCACCACTATTGGCGGTATTATTGAAGAAGTAAAAACTATTATGACTAAAAAAGGTGATCAAATGGCTTTTGTGAGGATAGCTGATCTATATGAACAACTCGAAACTGTTTTCTTTCCTGAAACTTATAAAAAATATAAAGAAATTTTATTACCAGATGTTTGTGTCGCCCTCAAAGGCAAAATCAATCATAGAAATGGTGAAATTAGCTTTTTAGTGGATGCGGTGAAGGTATTAGAATAAGAATTCCCTCAAAGTTAATTTTAAAACCCAAACCTACCCCTACCTTTTTAAAATTAACTTTGCTAATACAAAAATTCAGGTCTAAAGCAGACCCTTTTTAAAAATGTATTTTAGAAAACAAAAGCTAAATCTACCCCTCTTCATAAAACTAAAAATTCTGTTATGATATTTACATGAATGACCACAACCTAGAACACAAGCGCCATACCCTGGCCCACCTCCTAGCGGCAGCTGTCCTTGAGCTTTACCCAGACACTAAAAACACTATCGGGCCAGCCATCGACAATGGTTTCTATTACGACTTTGAATTTAGCACCCCCCTATCAGAAAATGACTTAGAAAAAATCGAATCTAAGATGCGGGAATTATTACCATCTTGGTCTACTTTTAGTAAAGTTGAAATAGCTCAGGATGAAGCTTTAAGTGAATACAGTGACAATGACTATAAACAAGAATTGATCAAAGAAATTACTGAAAAAGGTGAAGCTATTACTTTATATACTGTTGGTAATTTTACCGATCTCTGTCGAGGAGGCCACGCTGAAAACCCTAATACCGACATCACACCTGACTCTTTTAAACTAGATCGTATTGCTGGTGCTTACTGGCGCGGAGATGAAAATAATAAAATGTTGACTCGTATTTATGGACTGGCTTTCAATACTAAAGACGAATTAGATACTTATTTAACCCAAAGACAAGAAGCTGTAGAACGAGATCACCGCAAACTAGGCAAAGAGCTTGGTTTATTTACTTTTTCCGAACTAGTTGGAGCCGGCCTACCACTGTTTACTCCTAAAGGGACTTTGGTTCGTAACTTGATTATGGAAAAAATAAATTCCATTCAAGCTCGTTTTGGTTATGAAGCAGTCACCATTCCCCATATTACTAAAAAAGATTTGTACGAAACCTCTGGTCACTGGGAAAAATTTAAAGATGATTTATTTCATGTAAAAGGTGTGTCTGATGTGGAATTTGTAATGAAGCCCATGAACTGCCCTCACCACACTCAAATTTATGCCTCAGAAATGAGGAGCTACCGTGACCTACCACTACGTTTTTCAGAAACGACTATGGTTTACCGTGACGAACAAGCAGGTGAGCTCATGGGCCTAGCTCGCGTCCGGAGCATTACCCAAGATGATGGTCATGTTTTTTGTACTATGGACCAAGTAGAAACAGAGGTCAGGAATATTGTTCAAGTGATAAAAGAGTTTTATGGTTTATTAAACATGTTCGAAGACGGCAAATATTGGGTGTCTTTATCGGTACGAGATTCTAAAAATCTTGATAAATATTTAGGTCAAGAAAAGAATTGGAATACCGCTGAAACCATGTTGGAAAATGTCGCCAAAACTGAAGGTTTAAATTATAAAAAAGTAGAAGGCGAAGCCGCTTTTTACGGTCCAAAACTAGACTTCATGTTTAAAGATTCATTAGGTCGGGAACGCCAACTAGCTACAGCTCAGATAGACTTTGTGATGCCAGAGCGATTTGGACTAGAATACACAGCCAGCGACGGTAAAAAAGTGACACCTGTCATGATCCATCGCGCTATCGCGGGCTCCCTAGAGCGTTTTATGGCTATCATGCTAGAGCATTTTAATGGCGCCTTCCCCTTATGGCTCTCCCCTGTCCAAATTGCTATTTTACCAGTAGCTGAAAGTCACGAAGACTATGCGACTGAAATTTTAAATAAGTTAAAAGCCGAAGGTTTTCGCACTAAATTGTTCCCATCCGGTGACTCCTTAGGTAAACGTATTCACAAAGCTAAAAGCGAAAAAATCACCTACACTATAGTTATTGGAGATAAAGAAAAAGATTCGGGTAATCTAACTTTAGAAAGTCGGGATGGTAAAAAAGACATAGATCTATCCTTTGAAGACCTAGCCACTAAACTAAAATCTGAATTAGAAAACAAATAGAAATTCTTTTTTAGAGCCTTGCGCAGAGCGACGGCTCGAGCGGAGCAAATTTTCACCAGAAAATTATGTGTGCTCTAAAAAAGAAGTTTCTAAAAATAAGAATAAAAACTAAACGTCAATATTCGCCATTTTGGCATGAGTCTGAATAAATAGCCGGCGAGGTTCCACGTCGCTACCCATCAGCACATCAAAAACTTTATCAGCCTCTTCAGCATCTTCTATATTAACCCTCTTCAGAACTCTAGTGGCTGGATTCATAGTAGTTTCCCACAACTCTTCAGCATTCATTTCTCCAAGTCCTTTATATCGTTGCAAAGAAATTTTACTATTTCTCTTATTCACTACTTCTTCGGTTTCTTCCACGACTACCACTTCATCTATGTCTAAAACTTCAGCTTCTTTTTCTTGAGTCATCCCTCCAAGCTCTGCTACCATTTTATTTTTTTCCTCTTCAGTATAAGCATAAGACAAATCTTTGCCTTTTTTAATTTTATATAAAGGAGGCATAGCAATATACAAGTGACCAGCGTCGATTAGAGGTCGGTAATAACGATAAAACAAAGTTAGCATCAGAGTTCTAATGTGAGCGCCGTCGACGTCCGCATCGGAAGCAATAATTATTTTATGGTAGCGAAGCTTATCTATATTAAAAGTATCACCAATAGCAGCACCGAGAGCGATCACTACCGCTTTAACTTCCTTAGAAGCCAACATCTTATCGAGACGAGCTTTTTCTACGTTTAAGATTTTTCCTCGTAGAGGTAAAATAGCTTGGGTCCGACGATCTCGGCCAGTCTTCGCTGTACCACCGGCGGAATCTCCCTCCACAATAAAGAGTTCAGCTTCTTCGGCTTTTCGAGTCTGACAGTCAGCCAGTTTTCCTGGCAAAGTCATCCCATCCAAAGCCCCTTTTCGTAGAACAGAATCTTTAGCCGCCTTAGCTGCCTTACGAGCTTTTAAAGCCAGCATCGACTTACCAACAATTAATTTGGCATCATCAGGATTTTCCTCAAGGAAAGCCGAGAAAGCTTCACCAAAAACAGATTCCACTGCTCCTCGAGCTTCCACATTACCCAACTTCGCTTTAGTCTGACCTTCAAATTGCGGATCTCGCAACTTCACAGAAATAACCGAGACAATACCTTCTCGCACATCATCTCCAGTTAGATTTTCTTCCTTTTCTTTAATTAAATTATTTTTCCGGCCGTACTCATTTAAAGTTCGAGTGAGGGCAGTTCTAAAACCTGTTAAGTGAGTTCCGCCTTCAGGGGTTCGGGTGTTGTTAGTATAGGTAATTTCTTTAGCATCTAAATCATCGACATATTGCAAAGCAATTTCCACTTCAATTTCATCGGCAGAAGCCTTGTCAACATAGAAAATATTTTTGTGAACAGTTTTTTCTTTTTGATTGTAAAATTTAATCAAAGATAAAAGACCACCTTCAAAATAGAAAGTTTGAGCTGGAACTTCAAGACCCAATTCGCTCAAGTAAAAAATCTCATCGGTATCAATTTTTCCCGTATACCCTCTGGCATCAATCACTCTCATTCGAACCCCTTTAACTAAATAAGCCTGACCTCGAATATGATTTACAATCCGTGGCCAATCGTAAATTGTTTCAGAGAAAATAGTCGCATCTGATTTCCAAGTGATAATAGTACCGTGCTTATCGGACTTACCTACTTTTTTCACATCATATTGCTTTTTACCTTGTCGATATTCTTGGCGAGATTTAACACCATCTCGATGGACTTCAGCTACCAGCCACTCGGACAAAGCGTTTACCACCGAAGCTCCCACTCCGTGTAAACCACCAGAAATACGATAATTTTTCCCTTCAAACTTACCCCCAGCATGTAGCACTGTCATTACAGTTTCCAAAGTCGAAACTCCAGTCTTTTTATGCTTATCAACAGGGATACCAGTCCCATTATCCACCACCCGCACTACATCTCCTGGCAAAATAGCGATTTCTATTTCATCAGCGTAACCGTTCATCGCCTCATCTCGAGAGTTATCAAAAATCTCCACCACTAAGTGATGAAGTCCCTCAGGTCCAGTAGACCCAATATACATACCAGGACGCTTCCTAACGGGCTCTAGACCCTCTAGAACAACAATATCATCGGCACCATACTGACGGTCGGTATTTAAGGCTTTTTTAGGCATTCTTTATAGAGTAATTATTATAAATTTGTGCTCTCATTATAGCATATTGGGGTCTAAAAATGAAGAGAATTTAGCCTCTATTTTAGACTATAGAAACTATTTTTGAAGTGTGTTCTAATAACATTTTATCTCACTTCCCAACCTTGATTCTTAAGCTCCTCATACACCCCCGCCATCACCTCATTAATCTCTTTATCTTCCAGAGTTTTATCTTTAGCTTGGAAAACTAATCTAAACGCCAGTGAAGTTTTTACGTCGCCTTCCTTAGTGAACTCATCAAATAAAACAGGTCCAACAGTGAGCCAACTACCGGCTTTATTTTTAATAGTCTCCATAACTATATCCACAACAGTGTCTTTCGGCACAAACAAAGCAATATCACGAATAATTCTTGGGTAAAGCGAAACTGGTTCATAGGCAACACTATCTTTTATAAAATCATGTAAATTAATTTCAACTTCATTAGAAACTTCGGATAGAAGATTTAAAGGAAATTCCATAATGGTTTCTAATTCCCCTTTTATTACAAACGGGGACACATCAACCAAAAAAACTTCTTTAATTTTAGAAATAACTAAATCGATAGATTTATTATTAGTATGAAATTTAGATTTAGTATTTCCTATACCAATAGCGACATTAATATTTTCTTTCTCGTCGTCAAAAACGGTACCGATATCAAAAATAGCCACTGAATCTATATCAAATAAAACCGATTTTAAATTTAAAGCTATTTTTTCTTTAATAGAATTTGAAAGATTGGTTCGCAAAAAAGGACGATCGGAAGCCAGAGGATTCGCTAGTTCCACAGAACCTGTAGCCGAAAAAGTATAACCATAAATTTCAGA
>Ga0208375_1002231_pt1 | contig 18836 bp, 20 predicted proteins | sample RifOxyD1_FD_184038 | JGI IMG/M metagenome (GOLD analysis project Ga0208375, IMG submission 184038) | Soil microbial communities from Rifle, Colorado - Rifle Oxygen_injection D1 (SPAdes) | ecosystem: Environmental > Terrestrial > Deep subsurface > Rock core/Sediment | place: Rifle, Colorado... | reverse complement strand
TATTTCATACTCGATATCCGCGAGCGCACCAGCCACGGCTGCCGCAAATCTTCCAACACCACCGGCTTCGTTGTAAACCGGGACGACAATGGAAAGCGAAAGGGACCCTGTCATGATTCAATTCTATGTCCGGAGCACCAAATGAGAAAGGCTATTTTCGTACTCATTCGTATCCCAGCCTTTCCATGTCTTCCTCGGTCATTCCGAGATAATGCCCCAGCTCGTGAATCAGCGTCATCCGCACCTCACGCTCAAGTCCGGCGCGCGAATCCGAGCTTTCCTCGATATCCCCCTGAAAAAGATGAATCATCGGAGGTTCCTGTCCGCCAGAATCTTCAAGCACCCGCCCGCCCTTGACGGGACCGGTGCTGAGGCCAAGCAACAGCTCGTCCTCTTCAAGCCCGAGGTTTTTCTTTTCATCACGCGCGGGGCGGAAGCGGACAACCACCGGCACCTCTTCCTTCAGGATTTTTGCAAATTTCCGCGGAAGAGCATCAACAGCCTTGCCGACCAGCCGTTCAAACTCCTCTTTTGAAACCTTGAACGTCACACGGCACCACTCAAGATTTTTTAAGGAGTACGCCCCAGAATCCGTCACCATGCGGGGACTTGTGAGGAGCAAGCAACCACTCGCGAATACGGGCAGCGCCCGGAAGCGCGGCCTTGTCGACAGCGCGTACACCCTCATCCTTGAAGATTGAACAAACCGAATACATCATGAGCCCGCCGGAGCGGACCCGGCTCCAGCCTTCATGTAACAACTCCTGTTGTGTTGAATATATGCCCTTCAGATCGGTTTCCTTCTTGATCCATCTGATATCAGGATGCCGCCTTATCACTCCGCTTCCGGAGCAGGGGGCGTCCACCCAGACAAAATCAAACGGCGCCATGGACAGAAGCGAATCCTTTGCGACAACCTTGATTTTCACGGTGCCGTCGCGCGACATTCGTTCAACAGACCTCTGCAAAAGTTCAAGCCGCCTGCCATCGCGGTCGGAGGCGGTTACTTCGATTCCATTCCAGGCCATCCCTATGGATTTTCCTCCCGGCGATGCGCAAAGATCAAGCGCACGGCAGGGCTTTATTCCGGTTTTTTTGAGTTCTTCTGAAACGTCCTCGACCAGGATCTGGCTCGAAACATCCTGGACAAAAAATGCGCCGTCTTCAAAGCCGGGCCAGGAATCGGGGCTGCCCGAGGCGGCTCTGGCCCTGTATGCGCCCCGCAATGCATGCGGATCGAATTTGTCGCCCGGATCTTTCCTTGAACGAATCCATGTATCCGGTCTTTCAAGGGACACGGCGGCATATTCACGCGCCCACTCAAGACCGTGATCCGCGTGCAACTTGAGCCACATCCACTCCGGCATGCTTGCCCATCTTGCCGAAGTTTCGAGCGTCATGCGCTCGTCATATTTCATTGAAGACCATTTTTTCGCATTCCTCGAAATATTCCTGAGCAGGGCGTTGGCGAATTTTGCGGGCGGCTCGCCTTCGGCCGCCTTCACGAGATCCACGGTTTCGGAAACCACATCGCCCGGATTCGTCCTGTCCTGCGCAACAAGCTGGTAGGCGGCAAGATAGAGCACCCGGCGCAGCCATCCCGATGGTTTTTTTCGGAGCGCACCCGAATCAATCGCCTCGTCAAGGCGCCCCTTCCATCTGAGCGTTCCCGAGCAGACTTCGTTCATCCATGCGCGCAGCGCGCCGTCTTTCATTGCCGCGGATTCAGCCTGCATCGCATCATCAAGATGCAAGCCGCTGCCCAGAACGGATCCGATCACGCGTATTGCGGCTTCGCGCGGGTATTTCACCGGGCGCCCGACCAGAGCCAGTAAATGCCCGGCTCGAGAGCGAGCGCGCCGCCCGAGTGCGTGCCAAACGCACCGCCGATCACCCGCGACAAAAGTCCACGGCTCCCACCGCCATAGCCGTCATCATCGCCCGATGCATCGTCAAAAAGCGACATCCACCATTTGCGTTTGCTCTTGTCCGCATAAACGACTTTTGGCTTGCCTTTTATATTTGCCATCTTTGCCGCTTCATCAATCGCATCCTGAAGCGAACCGACCTCGTCCACAAGCTTGTGCGCCTTTGCCTGTACGCCCGACATGATGCGGCCATCGGCAATCGCGGTCACCTTTTCCATTGTGAGCTTTCGTCCCTCGACCACGGCCTTTTTGAACTGGACAAGAACATCATCCACCATGGCCTGCATCAGCGCCTTTTCTTCCCCGGTCATCTCGCGGTATTCAGCGCCGGAATCCTTATATTTGCCGGTTTTTATGGCAAAGCGTTGTATTTTTGCCCAATCGTAAAGCCTTTGAAGATTTGCAAACTCCATGATCACGCCGATCGAACCCGTTATCGTTCCTGGATTTGCATAAACCTTTTTGGCTCCGGCCGCGATGTAATATGCGCCGCTTGCCGCAACCGATGCCATCGAGGCGACAATCGGCTTCTTGTATCTTCGCACCGCCTGGTAAATTTCCTGCGACGGCGCAACGGCACCGCCCGGCGAGTTGAGCCTCACGACCACCGCCTTTACAGAAGTGTCTTCTTCGTATTTTTCGAGTTTACGGAGCACCTTCTTTGAGTCAAGTATCACGCCGGCTATATCGACAACCGCCACGCTGCCACCGCCAAAGATCGCGCCGCCCTTTCCGCCCCCTCTGCCTGCAGTCATGAAAAGCACGGCCGACACGATTAGAAATATGATAAAAAATGCGCCCGAAAGAATGAGCACTACGGTCAACGGATTGACAGGTTTTTTTGCGGTTTCCATAGGTTGGATTTTCGGTCATGCGGCGTGTTTAGACAACATAATTTATAGGTGTAGAATGAATATCATGGGGGGCATGGCATGAACTCCGTCAAGACCTCTGATCCAAACTCCCGGCGGCACAAGCGCCACATTTGCAGCTCTTGTGTCAATTTTTTTGTCTCCTGGGACGCCGCAAACCCGTGGGGCTGTAAAGCTCACGGCTTCAAGTCATACGAGCCGCCCGACGTGGTGGTGGCAAGGACTTCGGGGATTGTCTGTCAGCTGTTTGAAGAAAAAAACTCCCTGCACGCACCATCCCCTCAAGACGCATCGCGGCAAGATGATATCGACCCGCGCCTGAGGAAAGGAAACTGGGAATTCACGGCGTAAATCCCGGCGCCGGAGCCGCGAGACCTACCCCCGCCCCGTAAGCAGCCTCCAGACAAATTTCGAATTCGTCTCCAGATACCGCTTCCAGAGTCTGCCCGGCTCGCGCGTCAGGCGATAAAACCATTCAAGCCCGGATTTTTGCATCCATGCCGGAGCGCGCTCCTTCGTGCCGGATAAAAAATCAAACGCGGCGCCAACGCCAAAAAACAACGTTTCCGCAGCGCCAACGCTCACTGCATTCATCCAAAGCTCCTGTTTGGGCGCCCCAAGCCCGACCCAGATGTATTTCGGCGGATTGCCTCCAGGGCATTTGACCAGAAAATTCCACCAGTCCTCAACCGCACTATTGACACCAAACGGCCTCAGCGGCGTGACATAACTGATGCAACGAACACCAAATCTTTCGGCGATGATCTCGGCCTGTCCCGGTCTGCCGCCGATAAACCCATGCGTCTCGCCACGGGTATCCGCAAGCATCCTTGCCATGAAATCCGGGCCGCACACGCGCGATGCGATCCTCCGCCCCATCAACCTCGAAACCCACACCAGCGGAAGTCCGTCGGCGACGGATAAAAAAGCGCCATTAAGGGTGTTCTTCAACGCATGATTGTCGCCCGATTCCGTAACCGAGTGCACATTGGCAAAACAAACATATCCGCCCGGCACGGCCTTGCAGGCCGCAAGCACCCCGTCCATTCCGAGCCGCGAGATTCCGACACCGAGTATTTCGCACCTGTCCTGGTTCATGCTGTTATGGACGATCATACCAAAGTCAGCTAAAAGATAAAACAGCGAGGACACAATGAACGAAGATCCAAGACACCGAAACAAATGCTTTGGCACCGGCACCATACATGGCTATCTCACGGAGTACACAACCGCCCTCTCCCGCGCCTTGGAGAACATCAAGCCAGAGACACTCAACAAGGCCTTCAATGTGATTGAAACCGCGATCAACTCCGGCGGAAGAGTGTTGATCGCCGGAAACGGCGGCTCGGCAAGCATCGCGGATCACGCTTCGTGCGACTGGTCCAAGGGTACCATGAGCAAAAAATACAAACCTCTGCCGGTGATTTCGCTCGCATCAAATGTATCCCTCATGACCGCAATAGCCAATGACTTCGGCTATGATGAGATTTTTTCAACCCAGCTCCGCATCCTGGGTAAAGGCGGAGACGTACTGATTCTCATCTCTTCTTCCGGAAACAGCCCCAACGTCCTCAAGGCCGCACATGAAGCCCGCAGTATTGGCATCAAAACCGTGGGGCTTTCCGGTTTTGCCGGCGGAAAACTCATGGAGCTGGTCGACGCCCCGGTGCATGTCGAATACAGCAATTATGGCGTCGCCGAAGACGCGCACCAGATCCTGCTCCATGTGTTTTCACAGGTGCTCGCGGCAAGACGCGACAAATAAAACACCCTGATGCTGCACATCCAAAACCTGTCCAAGCAGTACGGGGCGCGGGCGCTGTTCGAGGAAACGGACGCACATCTCGGCTACCGCTCGCGCGTCGCGCTCATCGGGCCGAACGGCTCCGGAAAAACAACGCTCATCAGGATGATCATCGGGGAGGAATCCCCCGACGCCGGAACAATTTCGCGCGCAGGCCGGCTTTCGATCGGATATCTTTCGCAGAATGTCCCCAAATTTTCAGGACGGACCGTGCTGGAAGAAATAATGCGGCTTGACGGTCGGCGGGAGGAACTTCTGGAGGAAAAAAAATCCCTTGAAGCCGCCTTTGCGGAGAGCGGAACCGGCAGCGGTCTGGAACGCTACGGACGCCTTCAGGAAGAACTCGAATGCCTTGACGAGTACCGGCTCGAATCCCGGGCCAAGGCCATTTTACTTGGCATGGGTTTCAAGGAAAAGGATTACCTGCGCCCGCTGACCGAACTCAGCGGCGGCTGGCTCATGCGGGTTGCGCTATCCAGGATTCTGCTCATCCAGCCCGACCTGCTGCTTCTGGACGAACCGACCAACCATCTTGATCTCGAGTCCCTTCTCTGGCTCGAGGAATTCCTGCGCGCATTCCGCGGGGCAATGCTGGTCGTGAGTCATGACCGCGCATTTTTGAACCGTCTTGTCACCGAGGTGTGGGAACTCGACCAGAAACAGGTCTGGAGCTATAGTGGCAATATTGATTCATTTGCCGTTCAAAAAGAGGAGCGTCTCCAGCTACTGCGCGCAAAATACGACAGCCAGCAATCACGGATGGAAGCGCTTGAGGCATTCATCACGCGCTTCGGCGCAAAAGCCACAAAAGCCCGGCAGGCGCAGAGCCGCGCCAAGCAGCTCGAAAAAATCCAAAACGAGCTTGTCCGCCTCCCGGAACACCGCCAGACGATACGTTTCCGGTTTCCGCAGGCTCCGTACAGCGGTAAAGAGGTTTTTACGGTAAAAAATGCAACCGTCAGTTACGGCACAAACGCGGTGTTCAAAAATCTTGACTGGGTCATCCAGCGCGGCAGGCGGGTGGCGGTTGTTGGCGTCAACGGCGCCGGCAAGACCACGCTCCTCAAGCTCCTAGCCGGGCAGCTTGACCCGGCCAGCGGTACGGCAACGCTCGGACATCTTGTCAAGCCCGGTTACTACGCCCAGCACCAGGCCGAGATCTTGAATCTTGGAAACACCGTACTGCAGGAACTCGAAGCCATGGCGCCGCTGATGCCGGTCAGCCAGGTGCGTGCAGTTGCGGGGGCATTCCTGCTTACCGGCGATGCGGTCGAAAAAAAGTGCGCCATTTTATCCGGAGGTGAAAAGGCGCGCGTCGCACTCGCCAAGCTTCTTCTCTCACCCAGCAACTTCCTGATTCTTGATGAGCCGACCAACCATCTTGATGCCGATTCGCGCGAAGTACTGCTCGACGCGCTCAAAAATTTCGCGGGTACGCTTTGCGTTGTCTCCCATGACAGATCCTTTATCGGACCGCTTGTGGACACCGTGCTTGAGATAATCCCGCCCGGGAGCGGCGATGGCTCCCGGGTTGTGCAGCTTGTCTGCGGATACGAAGATTATCTTTCCCGGATTGAGCGCGAAGCGAGAGAAAAAATCCGCACCACAGAAAAACCCGTTGAAAAAGCCGCTGCCGCCGTCAGCCTGCCGGAAACGCCCCGCGGCCCGTCCAACAACCAGAAAAACGCCTGGCGCCGCGAGCTTTCCACGCTGGAAAACGACATAGACCGGCTCGAATCCCGGCAGAGCGAAATCCACGCCATGCTTGCCGGATCAGAAATTTATGAACAGCCAGCGGAACTTTCTGCATTGATCAGTGAACAGGCCGGAATCAGCAAGACCCTTGCCGCAAAACTCGAGCGCTGGGCGGAGCTCGAAGAGCTGTTGCGATAAGACACCGCTAGCATCTCTTCCTTGCGGGACTTTTCCAGAAAAACGCGCAAAGCACAAAACCCGCTGCCGCACAGCTGGCCCAGAATCCAAAACCTCCGGCCCATCCCGTGCGGTCCAGAAAAAATCCGGTCCCCAGGCTCGACATTGTCGCGCCGAAATAACCGCACACCCCCACAAGCCCGGCGGCGGCGGATGCGACCTTTGCGCTGCCGCCCACGTCCACGGATGCAATACCGCCAAGGATGGACTGCGGACCCTCGACCATGAAGCCGATCACCGCAAGAAGCCCGAGATCCACCAGATGGTTTGCGTGGGAACCCGAAAAATAAAAACATGCTATCGCAACTCCAAGGATAAAAAGCATGATCGAGTTTACGACCTTGAACGAACCCCGGAACACCACGTCCGACACCCAGCCCGCCACCAGCACGCCGGCAATACCAAAGAGCGGAATGCTTGCCGCCATGGCGGCGGCGGCGGCCGGCGCGTAGCCCTTGCGCTCGATCATGAACTTGGCGGCCCAGTCAAGCGTGCCGAACCGGATGATATAGACACAAAGGTTGATCATCGCAATAACCCAGAGCTGCTTGTTGAACACGACCCTTCTGAAAAAAACGCCCCAGTAATCCTCAGTGTCCTCTTTGGCATCGCAGGCAAACGGAACCACCTTGGGCAATCCCTTGGACTCCGGAGTATCCGCAAGGGCAAAGAACATGGCAATGCCGGTCACGATGCAAATCGCGCCTGGAATATAAAAACACATGCGCCAGTTGTTGTCCGTACCATGTAAAATAACAGCGGTAAGCGCCAACACTGCGGCGGTACCTGCCTGATGCGATGTAGTCCAGAGCGCCCAGCGCGTGGCCTTGCCCTCCGGCTCGTACCAGATCGTAAGACCCCGTGCGATCGGCGGGAACCCCATCGATTGCGCCCAACCGTTCATGCCCCATGCAAGGGCCAGCCCCCAGAGCGAAGCAAGAGACCCGAACCAGATATTTATGACGCCCGAAAGAATCAGGCCGGTTGCCATAAAGGTGCGGATATTGGACCTGTCGGCAAGTATCCCGTTCAAAAATTTTCCAAGCCCATACGTCACATAAAGCGTCGATCCGAGAATCCCGAGCTGCATGTTTGAATAACCAAGATCACTGCCCAATATCGGAAGCACGGCCGAGATGTTCTTGCGGCCGAAATACAACAAACCGTAACCGAAAAACATGGCCGCGAGCATCCTGATGCGCCAGTGGCGGAACAAATTTTTCCGAGCCTCCTCTCCCTGCACGCGAGGCGCCGCCGACTCGGGGGTATACAATCCAGCCAGGAATCCAACAACCGCATTGCTTCTTGTTTTTTTCATATCGGATATTACGGTTATTATTGCAGTGCAGGATCAATTACAAATCAATACTGGACTTGGGCATTCATGAAAACGGTTGTTCCTTCGGTGGGAATTTCGCCGCTTTTACGACGCTCCAATGCAGAAGAGATGTCAAGGACAAGACTCAGATAGTCAGTGGGACTGTAAACAATCCTGCCGCCGAATCTGCGTTCCGCGCCGTCCTGGAACAAAGCCGTATGCTCGCCCAGACGTCCTTCGATACGGGCCATGACCGACACCTGTGGCGCGGCCACTCCGGCTTCAACAACCCCGCTTTGTCCGAGTTCATTGATCACAAGCGATGTGGCGGCCACCAGAAATGCCCGCCCCTTTTCCGTTTTGGCAAGTGCATAGCGGAACCTGGCATTGAACAGCAAATACTGCAAAAACGCCGTGGGCTTCATTTTACCCTCTCCGAGCCTCGAGTCGTTGTAGTCGGTGCCTCCCATCTGAAAACGTGCCTCGTACCTGGAGGTGAATTTGCGAATCTCAGGATTGCCCTGTTCCAATATTACGCCGCCGCCGGCCAGGCCCTCATAGGTTTTCGCCGCCTTGCCTTTTGCGGGATCGTCCTTGTCCATCCCGTCACGGTTTCTGACATATGAAAACAGTCCTTGAGCCAATGCCTCAAAACGCAGGTTGAATTCCCTGCCAAGCTTCAGTTCCTTCGTCCTGTAAAGGTATTCCAAACGGCCATAAAGAACATCAAGGTTCAGGATTTTCCCGTTTGGCAGCCCCATTACAAGGCCCTTTCTCTGCTGGTTGGCGTAAATCGTACCAACGGTAAGCTTTCCAAACCGGCCCGCGGCATTGCCGATTGAACCGTTTATCCCGGCAAACATGTAAAATGCGCCCAGGGCGTCTTCTCCCGTGCCGGTCCGCAAGCTCACGTCATGCTGGCGTCCGCCACTCAAGGATGCCACTCCCGCCACAAGATGGCCCCGCTCCCTGGCCAGCGGGTCCCATTTCTGGATGTCAAATCCGGCCGCACTTGAAAGAAACCGTCCGAACTCGCTTTGCGTGACGAGCGCGCGTTTTCCACCGGGGATGTTGACATCGTAAGTTATGCCCCTGTCGGAGCCTCCCTGAAAAAGCGCCATGAAGTTGGTTTGGCCCCTGTGTTGGATGTTTCCATAATCGAGGACAAAAAGTTTTTTATCGGTAGGGTGCCGCGTGATTGCGACCTGGTGCGCACCCGTCATTGTATCAAATGAGATCATGTAGGTGGACTTGAAACCGGCTGCCTTGAGCATCAAAGCCTGTGCGGTCATGATATCGCGACAAACCCCCAGATTCCTGCCCTCGGAAGCAATCGGGGTGGGATACCGGCTGTGATACAGGCCGATGAAGTAGTTTTGCCTGGTATTTTCCTGGAGCTGCTCAAGCGTTACAATGCCTTTTCCGGCCCCGTTGACCCCGTTCAAGCGGTCGCCGTCATAAAACTCATTTCGTTGCCAGCCCCAGATGGACACGGCCATCAGGACTTCTTCCGGCGAATAGTTCCGTCCCCTGCCCTTGGTGTTGCGTTTCAGATGGCCAAGAATGTCGGAATTGAAATTCATTTCATGAAAAAGCCGGATGGTTTTCTTTTCTGAAGTGCTCAGTCCCTTTTCCTGGTTGTTTATTATGCTGTTGTCCACACCGCTTGTGTAGATTTTATTGAATTCGAGCGCCGCAGCACGAAAATTATCCCGTAGACAGGCATTATACAGCTCTGTTGCGTTGGAGGCGGAATTGTTTTTCTGGCAGGATCTGACAAAGCCAAGAATCATTTCCGTGTACCGCCGGAGCAATTTCATCGGCATCTCCGTGACCTGCGCGGGAGCCGCTTTTTCAGCGGTGGAGTATTGCATTTTTATCTCAATGGAAGGGCCCAGAAAACTGCCAAGATCGAAATATGACCAACACTCTTTCGGCAAAGCCAGCCGCCCCTTCTCCCGGATTCCGTCCACGAAAGAGTTGACTCTGGATGCTTTTAAAATGATCGCTGCGGATTGAGCCGACAGCCTGATCTGCTCGGCAATATCCTTGTAGCGGCAGCAGTCACAGGAAGACGAGGGGGAGGCCAGCGCAAGATGCGGGATCAAAACCGCAATACTGGAAAATACAATAATTGATGTAATTGTCTTCACAGAATATACAAATCCTCTCTCCATGACTTAATATGAAGCAAGTGGAATGCCACCGCCCCCGTCGCATATGATTGTTTTTATTGATATATTTTTCGAGATCGAATAGGGTACTGTATAAGATATAGCCAACAGGAGGACATATGACCAAGACGACAAACACCCTGGCCGCGATCGCTATTTCCGTGCTGTTTTTCACTGCCACCACTGCAAGCGCGGGGGGCAGCCGCTTCGCACATGTTGCGGCATTTGCCGGCGCGACAAACAGCGGAAGCAGCACCCACCTTACACTTGGAGCCGAACTTGAGATCAAACCTCCGGCCCTGCTTGGCTTCATCGGCATCGAAACAATTGGTGAACGCATATTTTCCGCTCCCGCCGTACATGTCGCAGGCATCGGCCTGGCCGTGCATCCGCTTCTTGGTTTCAAGTTCCGCGCCATCCCGGGGCTTCTCCTCGCCGGCAGCTCGCATTTTTTGATGCGCGTCGGCGCCGGCTATGATTTTTCGTTCACGCCGCTGATCATAACGCCATCGTTCAATCTCGATTTTGTAAACGGACAGACCCTGAAAGTTTTTGGCGTTTCAGTGGGGGTCGGGATCTGAATAAAATTTTGGGTCTTCGCGGCGGAAGACGAAGGATGCAGCCTCTTTTAAAAATTTTCCTTGAAAAACGTTTGCCACGGAAGGATTTCAACCCCTTCTGAAATCCTGGGCTTATTCTCGCGGCATAGAATTATGCGTTTGGAGCCGGGAAAATCCTTTTTGAAATGATTAACCTTTGAAACCATCCCGGATAAAGTGTTTTTATTAGCGTGGATTTGCCAGTGCCGCGGGCCCCAAATACAAAAAAACTGCTTTTTTTGGAGGGATCAAGATGTCTTCCGACCATACTCCATAAATGTACCGTAAATCCGGAGTGCAGTCAGTTTCATTGCATCTGGAAATACCCTATTCCGTTTCCCGCGACCACTTCATCAATGTCTGCCAGGCCCCAAGGATATAACCGCGACTTGTCACTGCCTTCATCCAAGAAAGTCAGGGTCTGATCCCTGATTATCTCGGCAAGTTTCATGGCGCGCAGGTATCTATGAAACGCGCACAGCCTGGTTGTACGCGGCTTGTTCTCCATTTTTGCGGCAAGGGCGCTGAGATTGATCGAAAGCTCGTTTGCCGGATCCGGGTAGATGCTGTCAAGATGTGCGTTCATGCAGATGCTTGACGGGAATTTTTTAGGCCAGTTTTTGTGTGTTGCGAGCACGAGAGTACAAAGTTGACCGAGCGTCTGGCCATTCGGGCGGTTCGGTCCGCGCAAGGCCTCGCCGGATGAAGCGCCGTGTATACTACGGCTCTCTTTGCTCAACAAGCTATCACCAAGGGGGAGAAACCATCCTCCTTCGCGCGCTATAATATCTTCCATTCGTCATACGGTTTTTTATAGGAAATTCAGCCAATTATACTGTCATATCTAATATATTCACTATAGGCTATTTTCATAGTATACTTTTATAGGAGAAACATACGGTATTTTATAGGAGTTTATTATGCCTTCTGACCGGATACAAGCAGTCAAGAAATGGTGGGGCAATCACGTAAACGAACATCCGGCATGGAGAACGGAGGAACTGCCTGACAAATGGTTCAAAGATATTCTTCTATCCCTTGGCTTGGCCCATGAAATCCGCAGGGATGCGATTGTTCTTGGAAAACCTGGCGCCGAACTTCCAGTTCTCATACGTTCCCACTTCTGGGAAATCGTATCATGCATCCTGAAACCATATGCCCCGTATTCAATCAACGGAATAACCGCCATCAAATTTCATCTTGGCGACAAAAGCATCCCGTACGAAATCAGCATCATCACAAAAAGTTCGAGCACTCGCATAGACATCCACGGGATATCCACGTTGATCCTGGAAAAACAACCGGCCTTCTTCAAAAACACGGATACAGTCAGAAACGGGCCGGCAATTGAATCACCCGAAAGCCTGCTGGTGCACCTGAGACCACTGCACCTGCGCGATCATCCCCAGATCATCAGCGCATTCCTGAAGGCAGTGGATTTTGACCATGAACTACTCAGGACGCTTCTCCTGCAGAAAAGCCGCCCCATAGTATTCCGGCGGCTCGCAACGCTTTTCAAGCAGGTCGGAAAACATGCAGAAGCCAAACTTGTTCTGGGCGCCGTCAGGATCACAACAAGCTATTCCCCGCCCGGAAAATCCCAGATCCTGAAATATTCCCTGCCGGAATCCGTAGCCAAAAGCAGAAGAATGTCCGATCCGGTTCATGAAATACGGTTCAGGGACCAGTTGCGCATCTACCGCGATCGTGCGCTCGATTGCATGAAAAAAATCAAAATCCCGGAATGGAACCTGAAGAAGATCCTGTCCCATGCCGAGCAGACAAAAAAATACGACACATACCATTCTTCGACCATTGAAGGCTATGCAGTCACCCGTGAGGAAATCCAGCTGCTCATGGAAGGCCGGGAGACCAGCACAACCGGAGCAAACCACGAAGAGATTCACCGGAAAATGGCGCTCAAGGGATACCTGGATGCCCACAAATTCGTATTACAGCTCGTTTCGGACAATTTCAGGTCCGACACCCCCCTTACGGAATCCACAATACGCGAAATCTACGCACACCTCTTCTCCCCGTCGCTTGATGCAGGACTGATCAGGAGAGACCAGCTCACAAGCTACAGGAACACTGCCGTATATATCCGCAACTCCCGGCATGTCCCGCCAAACCACGAAAAAGTCGGCGACCTGATGAGATGCTTGGTGGAGGAAGCAAATGGAATTGAAAATTCAATGGTCCGCGCACTGCTCACCCATTACGGATTCGTCACCATCCATCCCTATCCTGACGGCAATGGCCGCGCTGCACGCTTCCTGATGAACCACGTATTATGCACCTCCGGCATCCCCTGGATTACCATTCGTATCGACGACCGAGAAAAGTATTTCAAAGCACTTGAAACCGCACAATGCGACGAGGACATCATTCCCCTGGCGGAACTGTTGAAACAGTACCTTGAAGAAAGCAGATAGCCCCGCCGCCGTGAGTTTCCGGCGCGCATATTCATAAAGAAAATCGTGTTGGTGGCCCGATTGGAAGCGGCAGTTTCAAACTGGGCCAAAAACGGAAGAACGGCTGGGGCCATGAGCCGGGGCTGTTTTCTGACCGGAGTAGTTTTTCTTGCGAGAATAAGAACAGAGCATGAGTAAGTGAGGAGGGCGACCTGTGGAGCAAGTCGCCCAGCGGGTGGAGCCCGTTCCTCAACCGTGAGTTTGACTCGCAGACAAAAAAATGTCGAGGGGGCTGGCGCGTAAGAATCATGTTAGAAACGAGTGGAGCTACGTCAACGCCGATGCGGTTGTTGTGGGATCGCCATTATCGCTCACCGGCCCAGTAGCTCCCCGCCGCGGTCCATCCAAATTTGCCGAAAATGGCCCAGTTTGACTATGCCGCTTCCACGCCTTGGGAATATACACCCTCCGGGATGGCTTGGCCCGATACGTTCCTCCTTGCTACAGCTCTCTTCGCTCAGCAAGGTATCACCAAGGGGGGAAAACCATCCTCCTTCGCGCGCTTCCTATCCGGTCGGGTCCGGCTTGCGCCGGCCACCGCCCGGCGCGCTCGGACCCCTCACGGGGAGGGGAAACCGTCCCGCCTACTGCGGGCCGTCGCGCGACCCACTGTTCCGGGTCGCCCTTCGCGGATGTCTTTTATATCGCCCCGCCGGGCGCGGGGCGACTGGCCGTATCCGCTCGGGGCACGAAGATGGATGGTGGGTGCTATTACTTTTTATTACTGGGAATCTGATTCTCGGAAATGGCACTGGTTTTGTGTACAATTACAGCTTTTTTATATGCACGAATTATGGGTCCAACAACAAAAGCAAAGAACAATATTAGTATTGGCAATAAAATCAGAATTTTCTGATCTAGGGTTTTTTTCATTATTTGTTTTTTTCAATAGCTTCACAACGGTGCTTATTACAAACCGCCCTTGCATTCTTTGGCCATAATCTGTGCGTAATTCTCTCACAATCACCAATTGGAACAAATGACGTACCCACCTTATTTTCTTGATCTTCATATTTCTTATTTACAGCCTTTGCCCCACCGCAAGAATTACGTACTATAATACAATCAACATTCCTGTTGCATTTGAGATGATCGAATTCACCAACATCAGCATAGGCAGGAAAAAAACAAATCCAAGCAGAAAATATTATATTCATCATTCGAGCTTTAACCTCAATTTTTTAAAATGCACAAAACGGTGTCATTGGCCTAACCACGGAACCACCTTCAATTGTGGTCGTCCATCCACATCCACCCGGTACATTACGGAAGAAATCCCAACTCGAACCCTCTGGCACCCATTTGACCCCATGGATATATTCAAAACTGTCGTGTGAAGTATAATAACCCTGCGGCGGATAGGCAGGCCCTCCCGCTGAAGTCGCATTATACGCCGACTGAGCTTGTGCCTGCATTTCAGAAGATGCTTCACCAGCCATCTGACCACTACCAGTCCCCCACATAAACGATGCGCCTCTGGCTGCCATGGTTATTCCACCAGCCAAAGCACCGAACATGGCACCTATGCCCACAGCTTCCCAAATACTATCTCCAGCATCTCGGCCAACGTGTCGATTAATACCCCATCCCAGTACTGCACCAGTTATCGCACCAACTACAGCCCCGATCATGGCCGCACCTAAAATCCCAATACTCACAGGCAAGAAAAATAATGCTACGGCCACAGCGGCAATTGCAGCTCCAACTCCAATTATCGCTTTCTCAAACCAGCTGAACATCCCCGTGGGGTCCGTCATATTCTGCGGGTTGTTCGAGACGTACGCATATGCATTGACCACGGTAGTGGAAAGATTGAGTTTCCCCGGGTGCGGGTCCTTCTGCATGAATCTGCCAATCGCCGGATCATAATATCTTGCTCGATAATAATAGTACCCGCTCTCGCTGTCGTGCTCCCGTCCTGTGTACGTAAACGAAGTCGCAACAGGCGGCGCACTCGTCACATCCGCCCCGTACGCATCCTTTATGCCGATCAACTCTCCAAATGCGCTGTACACATAGTGCATGAGCTTCGAGCCAGCAGAATCAGTAATGTCAGTTACTGTCCCCTGAGCGTCCTTGATATAAATCGCCGTCCCGGAATTCTGCGCAAGCTGCGCAGTCACACCGTCCGCAGTAATATCCGCCGCGAGCACATCGTCCGGCGCGAGTGGGCTGTGCGTGTACCTTGCAAGCAGTTTATTGAAGCCACTATCGAGCATGTACTCGAGCGCAATATTTTGTCCGTCATATACATAACGCCTATTGAAAGTCTTTTTCGGATCATTCGGTGAGGAATGATCAACCACGTTCTTGGCAAGTCTTCGCCCTAAGGCATCATACGTATACACGACTTCCTTCGTGGGATTTGGATTCCCTCCCTCGTACACCTTGAATCCCACCAACTGATTCTCCGACGAATAGTAAAAGTCCGTGACATCGCTGTATGGGAAGTTGGCTTTCGCCTGCTTCTTAACTAAAACACCTGACGCGATTTTTAGCCTGTCCGATCCGATTTCCTGAGGCGCTTCCGCCACTAAGCTAAGATATCTCCGGCGCTCGTATTGCAAAAAGTCGTGAAACCCCTGACACGCTTTTTTTGTTAACGCTTGACCCATGAATGAAAGTTTAGCGGAAGAATCAGGATATTTCAGTATGCATTTTTCGGATTTAATGGATTTCAGCGACGGCGGTATACGTCTCGGCGGTGCCCGATCTTGACGACAAGTACGAGCAATACCTTGTCCTGCACCATGTAAATTACACGGTAATCACCTGAACGTATCCGGTATAAACCATCCTCACCGGAAAGTTTCTTGCTCCCCGACGGACGGGGATCATGCGCAAGAGCATCAACCTTTTTACGAATCAACTTCTGGTCATGTACCGGCAAATCAAGAAATGACTTTTCGGCTGAACGGACAAACTCGATCCGATAAAGTACACCCACGGCGGATATCCTCTACACTTTCCGTGCTTTTATTTTCTTTTTGACCTCTGCCCACGGAACCGAGCCATGCTTCACAGCAGATTGCATGGCGGCTTTTGCATCTGCAATATCCACCCGGTCCTCCATCTCCTGCAACAACCTGTAATCCTCAATCGGGATGACCACGGCCAGCTCCTTGCCGCGCCGCTCGATCACAATGCGCTCCTTGGCATAGGCCACCTGATTGATGATCTCCGAGAAGTTCTGTCTTGCTTTTGCTGCTGCCTGACCGGCCATATGAAGCTCCTTATTGTACTAATTGTACACTAAGTACCATTAGTACACAATAGGCTGTCATCTCCTTGATTTTACTTGGTGATCCGCGACGGCTCATCCGCTTCGATTGTTTCTTCTGCCGGGTCTTCATCTTCTTTCGCGCTCCCTTGCGCTACGGCTCTCTTCGCTCAGCAAGGTATCACCAAGGGGGGGAAAACATCCTCCTTCGCGCGCTTTAACATCGTCCGGCCCCGGCTTGCGCCGGCTGCCGGCCGGCGCGCTCGGACCCCTGACGGGGAGGGGAAACCGGCCCGCCTACTGCGGGCCGTCGCGCGACCCACTGTTCCGGGTCGCCCTTCACGGATGTCTTTTATATCGCCCCGCCGGGCGCGGGGCGACTGAGGGTTTCCGCTCGGGGCACGAGAACGAGATGAATTGTGCGTGAATATTATTCTTAAACAGGACAGATAACTGTACTGCTTATAAATTTCATAAACTACATCCGCAAACCTAATTCAGACCAGAGACATACCCCGGGCTTTCGATCAAAATCCACATCATAACCAGCCGGATTGTGCTTATTTTTTATCCAATATGGGCTTTCCCAGCCGACAGAAGAGCGCAACACAAAATAGCTCCAATAAAAATTCAGCCCAGCAAATACATTCAATGTTCCGAAACTACTGTAATAATGAGCATAAGGAGAACTAACTCCTTGTGTTCTTACCTCATCGTACCAGAAATCAAGATAACGGATATTTAGACCAGCAAATCCTTCGATTGCCAGCCCAGTATCACCACCAGAAGTCACCAATGTTTGATGGCCAGCTAATTGCAAACCAGTGCCAGGCGAAATAAAAATAAAGGTTCCTTTATACATTAAGCTTGTTGATAGTTTTCCGCTCGCCCACCGAAGAAAATCGTACTGAAAATACGCCAACACCGCTACATCAAACAAATGCCATTGTAGTTGTCCACCAATATGCATATTCGGATTTAACCTATAAGCAATACCCGGAACACCCGTGAACATAGAAATATGTCTCTGGACACGTGAGCCATCATCAAGCGTAATGGACTGATCATCCCAATGCTTCTCGATGTGATATGTAACCGTTATTTTTTTTCCATCATGATCAGAAAATATCATCATCTGTGGCCGACGTGTCTCATACGAATATATTGGAGGACCAGACGCAAAAACTGCCTCACTTATCACAAAACAAAATAAATAAATGATGTACCAGATATTTTTCATAAATATTTTTCTCCAATATTTTTCAAAACCTTAAAACTAAAACATGGCTTCAGGGGTCATAATTCCTTCAAGGAAGCCTCTGTTTGAATGGTCTGATCTACTGCGCACGCATTAGACTCCTTGCAAATTTGAAAAGTTCCATAGCCAGTTTGAAAGCCTTTTTTTGAGACAGAATATGAACATTTTTTAAAATCAGTCTTCTCGGCCTTTGTGTTTATTGATTCAGAAAACCAAAGCTTCCAGAAACCCAAATCATTTGTGATGTATTCGCAGCCAGCCTTACTTCTATCTGTATCTGAACAACAACCCGAAATATTTAATATTTGGATCTTCGCTCCGCCTACAACATCATTCGATCTGGTCCTAACTACTCCGTTGACATCTACACGCACTGTGCTTACGCACGACATGAGCGATAGCAGAACAAAAAAGATTGTTCCCAAAAAAACCAAGCCCTTAATAACCGATAGAGTGGCAGTAGGCTTCATGGCTTCGTCCGTAATCATAGGCGTTCATTTTACCTTCCTGGCTGCCCAAATAACTTGCCTCACATTCAAATTCACTGTATGGATCTCCAGCATCAAAAACATGTGATCCATAACCCCAACTTGGACTATTCTGCCACTGTTTCTGGTGACCTATTTCATGGTAAATTTTTTGAGCAGTTGCACCTGGGGGAACAAATGACACTGGTCCAGGTGTAAAGCCACGACCACCAGACCACCATTCACTATCTCTAATAATTGAAAATCCTCCGACATCATCAAGATACGGCCCTCGTTTTCCCTGAATATTTGCAATTCCTTTTTCAAAGGTAAAAGTCGTAAAAAGAGCAAACACTGAAAGTCCAAAACCAGGATCAACCACACCTATTAATAATGAAAACATAACCGTTGGTATAAACATCACTATACCAACTACTATACGACCTATCCCCTCAAGGGCACTCCAGAAACTTTTGCCGCTTGGATCTAACCGATTTATTGAGTTATTCCCAGCATACGCGTAAGCATTATTCATCGTTACAGGTGCAGGAAGCTTCCCGGGCACAACATCAGCTTGAGCGAACCTGCCGATTTCTGCGATGTAATATCTCGCCCTGTAATAATAAAACCCGCTCTCGCTGTCATGTTCTCGTCCGGTGTATGTAAACGAGGTCGCAATCGGCGGCGCACTCGTCACGTCCGCCCCATAAGCATCCTTTATGCCAATCAATTCTCCAAACGCACTGTACACATAATGCATGATCTTCGCGCCAGCAGAATCTGTGACATC
>Ga0208375_1002228_pt1 | contig 18839 bp, 16 predicted proteins | sample RifOxyD1_FD_184038 | JGI IMG/M metagenome (GOLD analysis project Ga0208375, IMG submission 184038) | Soil microbial communities from Rifle, Colorado - Rifle Oxygen_injection D1 (SPAdes) | ecosystem: Environmental > Terrestrial > Deep subsurface > Rock core/Sediment | place: Rifle, Colorado... | reverse complement strand
GTGGCCGTGGCGGTTTCGGCGGTGGAGGTGGAGGCAGAGGCGGACGTCGCTTCTAGTTTCCATTCAGCAATTTAACAAAAAAAGCCGACCCTAACGGGCCGGCTTTTTTTTGTAGTCTATTTTTTTGGAACCGTATGTTTACCGCTTCTTGTTAGAAGCATAAGTGGTAGGGGTATTAAATTTGGATAAAAGAGAAGATAGTTCGGGTTTTCGGAGTTCTCTCGCAACTTCAAAAGCGTTCCTTCCCCTAAAATCTTCTAAAAATGGATTTGCGCCTCTTTCTAATAGTCTTTGTGCAATTTCCGATTCGCCTAGCATTAGCGCTGCAAATAGAGGCGTATCTAATTTGTTGCCTTCGTTGACGTCAATGTCCGGTTGTTCCAGTAAAAGATCTACAATTTCTTTCTTCCCTGACGTCACTGCTAAAATCAGAGGCACTCGGTTTTTGTCACCCAACGAAGTGGATGCCGCACCGAATTCGAAGAATATTTTCAGTTTTTCCAGGTCATTATAAGATATCAATTGATAAACCATAGTTCCGCCGCAACTATGAAGAGTGTTTGGATTTGCGCCAGCCTCAAGTAAAATGCGCAAAGATTCATTCGAATAGAAAAGCGCGATTTCAAGTAAGCTTCTTTTGTTGACTTTGGCATTCGGGTCAGCGCCTATTGATAAAAGGTACTTCACTATTTCCGGCCGATTCATCGCACTGGCCATCGGATTAATATCGCCGTCAATTTTTGCCCCGTTAGCGACCAGATGTTGTAATACATCGAGGGAACCATAACTAGCGGCACGCATGGCCGCAGTCTGATGGCGTACGATCTTGTTAATGTCCGCGCCCGCTGCAATCAACGCCTTCAGTGCGGACGTACTGTTATACCAAGCAGCTCGCATCGCAAAAGTTTCACCTCTGTAGAGTTTGTTCGGATCCAATCCAAGAGCAAGAAGGCCTGCTGCAACAGCGCTTTCGTTGTGATCAACGGCGATATCGAGCATAAGTTCAAGATCATGTTTTCCTCTAAGTGTAAGCTGATGGTGATTAACGAACGAAAGAATAGTCTCGCTATTTTTCATTCGGGGATTCCAATTTCTTAAATCGTCGATAAATGCATTTAGAGTTTTTGGTCCAGCTTCAATCGGGCTGTGCATTGCCATAGCCATCCAATAAGCAAAAAGAGCCTTTTCTTCATTCGGTAATTTCTTAAAGAGCGGTTCATTGATAAAGAACATTCCTGCCTTATCATCCGGTCTGAACCGATTGGGTCTTGAATAGTCGGACCAGAAGAATGAGACCATTTCGTTTTTATACTTCCACTGGAATAGAATATCGTCCTGGGATTCAAATAACGGTTGCTTTAAGAGGCACACGTCAGCAGGTCTGATATTTTTTAGGAAGCCGTGGCCGAGGTAGGCGTTTTCTTTTGATATGCTGTCAGAAAGTTTTTTAAAGGGAGCTACAGACTTAATGAAGCGAGTAAGCTCTTGTTTGTTTTTAGAGCAGTATTGTTGGTGTTCGGTAAGTATTTTTGTAGCGGACTCAAATGCCGATCCGGAAAGTCCTTCAATGTAATTGTCCGCGCTCCAAGCGCCAAATGTGATTGCTGCCGTTGCACCAACCAATAACCAAACGTGAAATACCCCTTGGTTCTTTTTCATAGTAGTAACCAAAAGCAATCCGTGGGCCGTGGAAAAAGGTAATAAAATCAACGCCGATTTTTATGTGGGTGTCTAAGAAGTTGACAGGCGTTTGGTAATTCAAGCGAAAACTTTTTCTCAAATATTCCGATAAATTAAGTATGGCGAAGGTGCGGACGTGTGCTCTAGCGGCACTCGCATTATTGCTTTCGGTTTCCGGGCTTCAGGCCAAGGATGAGGATTCTTCTCTTCGAGAATTGGCTGAAAAGTATCTTTTTGTTCCGGCTAGAGAAAGCTCATCGAGTGCTTTGCTTGAAACTCCGGTCCCGGAACATCTCGCGCCGTCTATTGCCATTGATGGGCATACTTTAAGAAAACCGAAGTCTATCGGCGAAGTTCAATTGCTCCTTAAGGAGTTACATGAGCGGATCGCATCGATTCAAAAGCCAACTTTCAGTCTTTCAATCGATGGCGTAAATTATCAAATAGACACTCGTCCTCTTGGCTGGGGAAAACGAGGTGTTGTTTTTTCAGTGCATGGCACGGCAAGTGTTATCAAATTTCCACACGCGAATTTTGCCAGTCTCGCCACTTTAGTCGACGAAGCAAGGACAGCCAAATTTTGGGCGCAAGCAGCACAGGGAAAAGCATTTAACGTTGCGGCGACGCAAACCGTTCATCAGCTTGGAGTTTTTACCATAAAAACAAAGAATGAGGGAGAAACGCTTAGTGAATATTTGGTACGACATAGGATCATGAAAGTCACCGGTGGCGGTAAAAGCGTGATACTCCATGCGGATCAAACAACCATATCTGCTGATCGAAATCTCAAAAAGGTATGGGCTGCTGTTTCGGACATGCTGGACGTCATGAAAGATAATCCGCAGTACGCGTTGTCGTTGTCGCCTAATAATATTCACGTCACCTATGCGGATTCGAGGATGACAGAGATAAAAGACGTAACTCTTGTAGATCTGGGGGCTAGCGAACGCTCTGGAAAACGATACGCACAAGTAGGATCGATCTCTGATTATCTCTCATTAAGTCGTGCCCGGATGGAAAGTTATATCAGTAAAGGGATGGATCGGCTCAATATCGTAAACTTCGAACAGGCACAGGCGTCAAACTTCATGCGTGCCAAAACACTTGCAGATGAGTACGTGCGCATTTACGGGGTTGAGTCCGAAATGCACGAGTGGTTACGACAAGAAGTGAGCAGGTTTGCTGAAAAAAATCAGGTAAAAGCCGAGACGTTATTTTACTTTGGAAGTAGGGTTATGCCTCGTTCGGAAGTGATAAAAAGGGATCTTGATCTTGTCGGTAATTTGCCGATTATGGATGACGGTGTGGTAAAAAACGCCGTTCGAGCGGGAGGGATAACAAAAATTTCAGATCTTGAGATTTTTGTCACTTTTAGTGCCGACAGCGTTCTTTCGCGCCAGCAAATCGAAGGGATCCGAATTCAGATAAAAACTGAGCTATGGAAAAAGTTCAAAGGTTATCCGATATCGGTAAAAATGGTTCAAGTGCCGGCCGGTAGAAACGAAGCCGAACAGTTCCGTTTTGTGCAAAAATTTATGACCGAAAAAGCAAAACCGGTTTCGGCGTTTCAGTTTGTCGCGTTTCCATTTTCAAGCCGCTCTCAGGGAGAACCAATTTGCGTCAAAGCAAAGTTGAATGGAATATTAGGCACGCGCTAATCTGTTAATGTCCGGTGATCGCGGTTTCGAAATATGCCCGTGGATGCAAGCAGGCAGGGCAGGTTTCTGGAGCGCTGTTTCCCTCGTGCAAATAGCCGCAGTTGCCGCATTTCCATGTTACTTCTTCGTCACGCTCAAAGACTTTGCCGTTTTCTACTCTTTTCAAAAAAAACGCATAACGTTCTTCGTGCGCTTTTTCTACTTTAGCAATTGAACGAAACGCTGCTGCGACTTCGCGGAAGCCTTCATCTTCTGCGATTTTTGCAAATTGGGGATAGAGTTCAGTCCATTCTTCATGCTCTCCGTTTGCGGATGCTTTAAGGTTGTCTAATGTAGTTCCGATCGAGCCGGCAGGAAAGGTGGCGGTGATTTCGACAGGACCGCCAGTGAGAAACTTAAAGAATCGTTTTGCGTGTTCTTTTTCGTTCCTGGCGGTTTCGTCAAAAATTGCCGCAATTTGCTCAAATCCGTCTTTTTTAGCCTGTTTAGCAAAGTAATCGTATCGCATCCGTGCCTGCGACTCGCCGGCAAATGCTTTGAGAAGATTCTGTTCAGTTTTGGTTCCTTTGATTTCGCGCATTTTTTTGTTCTCCGTTACGTTTTAGTTTGTGCTTTTGGGTTTCTGTTCTTCTTGCCAACGTTTCTTCAGTTCTCGTGATGGTTTCTGATCACCGTTTTTGGAGGAATCATATAGTTTGAGGTTAGCCGGGCAGTATTGGGGTGGCAAGGTATTCGAGGCGCGCATTCCAGTGCCGCAGGGGATACTTGACTCATTTAGTCTAGTAATGGTATACTCCCTCGATCTTAATAAAGGAGTGGTGATGGCTTTATTTAAGTTGCTGTTATTAAGTACATTTTCGTTAGTCATGTTGTTTTCAATGTCTTTTGCTTCGGCTGATAAACCGTGCACAGAAGGACGGCAACCAGAAATTCGCATTGTTCTTGCTCATTATGGGAGTGATGTTTCGGAGTCCGAGCTTGATCGTGTTTGGGATTTGCTTAGAGTGCGATTTCTTGAAGCAACAGGCTGCCAGATTAGATTAACCCGAGTAGCAAACGTAATATCGCCGCTTAAAACCGAAGGTAGTATGGAAGAGATTCCTTCCGGGCTGAGAAAAACCTTCGGTGGAAAAAGTAATCCAGCAGATCTTACAGAGGGAGAGAGAAGACGCCTTGCGAGACTTCGTTATTACTATTTTCCGAATGGAGTGGATCTGATTAGCAATGAGATTAAGAGAATTGTTTCGCGCATTCCCCGCAGTAAATATGATGCAATCGTTGCACTGAGTGCCGCACAGTTTGACGGTCTGGGGTACGGTGCCGTGAATTTGAGGGCAGTCACGGAGCAGCCGGTCGAGATTGCCTGGGAGGCCAGTCATGGTGGTCGGACCGTATTTGAAAGCGATAGTCGCACTGTGGATGAATTGATCCACGAGTTGGGGCATTACATGGGGCTTTTGCACGCAGCAAACCACTGTTCTCAGTTTGCGGTCGACGCCAAGAAGTTTCAGGCGTGCTGTAAAGCATCACCAAACGGAAACGACATTATGAGTTACTGTCGGAGGCGGGGAAAGGTATCGGATAATTTTTTCTACAAGTTTGAAGCTTGTAATCAAGAAAAAATCCGAACAACGATTGTACCTAAACTTTTAAAACACCAGCGATTTGAGTCCGAAAAAAATTCTTGTAAATGAGGTTTTGCGAACAAAATATTGACTCAATATTTCCGAGGGCCGAAATTAAAAATGTTCGCCGTTTTCGAAATATCTGCGACGTTCTAGTCTGGTTAGATAGACATCCGGTGCAGGACAGCCAGCGGATTTAAACTCCCGGGTGATAATCTGCGCGATGAGATCTTCTTTATCCAGACCTCGATCAAAAAGACAGACCTCGATAAACGGATCGGCAGTGGCGACCTTGCCGTCTTTGATAAACGAATCTTGGTTTACCTGAAATATGACATATTCCCTTGGAATGGAAATCAGCGCGGCAATTTCGTCGGCAATAGGGGAGCTAGCTTTTTTTACGACTTCGATATCGATGGCATAAGTAGTGATTCGGGGCATGGGTATAAGTTTACAGGAAGGGGTGTGTGGTTGCCTACTATTGTTTTATTGTCCAGGGTGGCTCCTTAGCGACGACCCCACGAAGATAGGTGAATCGCCGAAGGCTTTCGTCGGGAAGACCGGTGCAAAGCCATAATTGGATAAATCCCATTTTATAAAGTTCTTCGGCAAAAATTTCGCCCTTTATTCCGTTGCCAAGAAAACTATCGATGTAGATTGGAGTATTTTTATCGAGAGTCGGTGCTTTTGCGAGAAATTCTTCGGGAGTTTTGAAATTCAGTATTTTCTTTCCATCTTGTTTTGCGGCATATTTCCAGGACATATGAACGATGAGATCGTCATCGATTAGGACGTAGTCAGGGCGTTCAAGTGGCTGTTCAAAAGAAATCGGAACGAAACCGGCCATACCTTTTGGGATAAGGCGCACTTTTAGTCGATTACAGCTTTCACGTATTTGTTTTTCCTCGAAGCGACTTGTTACAAGGATGCTTTGAGGGCCGAGCTTTAGTTCTTCAATCAAATCTAGGCCAGTTTGTTTTGCGTTAAATAGTTCATAATCGGCAAGATACAGTGCTTTTTTTGATGCAGGGTTTTCGTTAACCCATTCTCTGAGTTGTTCTGGCATCGAGAAGTGTAAAACCTCAATGCCTTGTTCTTGCACTCGGAGAGAATCAAACCTGGCTTGCCAAATTCCGTGGATGGACGAGTCGTCGTCCAGCACGACGACTGGTGATTGGGGAACAAGCTTCAGTTCGGACACAAACCAATCGGGTGGTTTGGCCTGAGGTAGATAGAGTATAACGCTCGTGCCTTTACCCACTTCTGATTTGATTTTAAGTTTACCGCCCCAGGATTCTGCGCAAGTACGAGCATGATAAAGTCCCAGTCCCGAACCACCGTCTTTACCGTAAGTCTCACCTCGTTGACCAAGGTGCGGAAGGACTTCTGGCGGAATGCCTTTGCCGTTATCGATTACGCTGATTTCGATTTGTCCTTCTTCAGATTTTGACCTTGTTAGTGTGACAGTAACGGTGCCTTTGTCACCTAAAGCTTCGACTGCATTATTAATGAGGTTTGAAAGTACGCGTTTGAATTCGGTTGGCTGAATTTCTGCGAAGAGGCCGTAGGAGGAGGCATCTAGATGTTCATCGATTTCAACGCCTATTTTCGATCGGTGTTGAATGCGTTTTTCGGTTATTAGGGGGTCGATGAGGCTGGGGAGGAGTTGTACTGGTAGCTGTTCTTCACGAAGTTCTTTCGAACGCGGCTGGATTGGAATGCAAACATTTTTTCTTTTCAATATTGTTTCTATTTCACGGTTTCTTTCGATTAGATTGTTTGCGATGTCACGTATTCGCCCTATTGCACATCTAATAATTACTCTTTTTTTCTCTGGCATTTGTGAATTCGATTGTGCAATTACATCTAAAGCACTGAGTGGGCTTCTAATATCATGCGCCACCTGGGTTGCTAACGAACCGAGTGCCGATTGCAGTTTCAGCGTATCAAGCTCAATTATTTTACGGCGTAGTTCTTCCAGTTCTCTTATGTAAAAAGGTTCATCAGAGATCAAGCCTTCACGAATCGGTGACAAGATGTGTCGAAGTTTTCGTAGAATATTGAGTAATAGAAATGACAATAAGGCGATAAATATTACTGAAATTGAGAAAATAAAACCTAATTCAAACCTGTTCGTTAATATTGGAATTTCAAATATTAATGCATATTCTTGTTGACCGATAATACTTAAACTCATTCGATGAGTTAAGTAGCTATTCGTACCAGATTGATCACAAGCAGAGTTGTTGGCAGCAGGATAGGAAAGTACAGTTCTGGTATTTTTACATAGACGGGAAGACGTTGCAGAAAATTCATTGAAAGCAATCATCAAAGTAGATTCAAGCAATGGTCTATTATGTTGATTGATAGCGATACCAACAATTTTGCTTAGCCTTCGCAGCCCGAGTTCACGTTTATTAAAATCTGAGTAGCTTATATAGGTGATGTAGAATAGTTGGATGAAAACTAGACAAATGACGGCTGCGAGGACCGGCTTAAGGGTATTTTCCAGCAACCATCTTCTTAACGAAATCATAATCCCTTATTTTGGTGAAAAGATATTAAACCGATAATCATTTCTAGTGCGGATCGTATCGCTTATTGAAACTCGATCTTCTCGATATGCAAAAGCTCCGTAAGTATAGCCAAGATGCACGAACGGTACTTCTCTTAGAATTGCTTCGGAAACCTCCTTATAGTGCGAATGTAATTTGGTGATGTCTGTTATTGCTCGACCTTCTTCAAGTAAATTTCCTATGGTTTTGCGATAAGTCATCGGTGAGAATATTGCGCCATTTTTCCCCAACACATGGTACAATCCATCGGGATCAGTATTGACGACAGCAAATCCCCCCATGATCAAGTCTGGTTCGAATGTTTTGTACAGCATAGTGAAGCGTGATTTAAGATCTACTTGACCGGAGTTTGAAGTAAATTTTACTCCATTCGCTTGGAGCAATGTCATCGGCCATTTTGTGGGAACAGCCGTGATGTAATAGATTGGCGTAGTTTTTGTCGCTGTAACCATTTCATTAATATGCTGATCACCTTCTGCAACTATAAGATTTAGAGTCTCGTCAGAAATTCTACCGTGTTGAAAAGGTAAATATACTTGCAGGTCGCTCTTAAAAATATGGGGAGGTAATTCGTAGGATGTCTTTTTATTGAGAACATCTTTCGCGATTAATGATTGCAGCGCAAGCCTATGATGTTTGTTTGAAAATAACCTACCTGGAAGTCCATTCACATCGAGAATTCTATGGGATGATTCCTCTCCGGTCGCGCAGACGACATTAGTCACTTCGTTATTACAAATCGTTATTCCTGGTGTATCGGCGAAAGCAAATATGTCTATCTGATCTCTCTTGAACGCGGATTGCACCTCATCGGAGTCGATGGCCAGTACTTGAATTTCTCGAAAATTCCCTTTTTCTTGACTGTATTCATTTGGGGTAAGATAAATTATTTTATTTTGCTCATTCATTACGAACGGGCCGGTGCCGATATATTTACCATTCGAAACTTTATATACGGCGAGGCGTTTGCCAGATAGTTGTTCGAGACCGATGCGGAATGGGGACTGGAATCTAACCTCGAGCACATCTTCTGCGATAACTCGCACTCCTGTCAGCTGTTTTGTTTTTTCAAAATCGGAAAAACCATCTAGTTTATATAGAACGTCTCGAAGACTGTGGTTTGCTGCTTTTGTTTCGAGAACAAGCCCGTTTGTCCAAGCTCTCTTAAAATCATCGGCTTTAAGGTAGCTGCCGTCAGAAAATCTACGCTTTGTATCAATTACAAAGGTAAATGTCCTAAAGTCTTCGCTAATGCTCCACGATTTTGCTGCCAGCGGTTCAATGAGGCCATTACGGCCTCTTCTTACGAGGGGTTCAAACTGGTTTTCGATCAGTGCGGCGCCATAGAGGGTGTGTTGTAAAGGTGGTATTAGCGAACCCCAGTATGCTGGGTATCCAATCCGTAGACGATTATATCGGTGTCGAGTTTCTAGAGCTTTCATAGAAAAAAAGAGAACTGTAAAACCAATAATAAGAAATATCGGTATTATTGGTGATGAAAATCCTTTCATGATTTCTTTTTTATTAATTTAACCACGACCACTTTCTGCTCCTTCTGCCTGTATTGGATCTGTAGGAGTATTCATTCCATCGATATGAATAGCGGCTCGAGCAGCAAAAGAGATGCTGGTTATCGGTATTAGAGTTAATGTAATCAGTAGTGTCTTACGGATCATGTTTAGAATTATTTCTTTCATTTTGTTTTCTCATTTTTCTTGTTAGTTAAGCCAACAACCGGGGTCTGGCTCGAAAAAACTTCCGTATTTCGAAAATGCTGCGTTTCGGTCACCAGCACATTTTCGATATAACAGGCAGCTTCCACATTTTCTAATTTTTCCTTCACGTAGTTGAACCATTACTGGGTGGTGCAAAAATAACTTTTTTAACCCTTTCTCGAGAATGTTACCCAAAATATATGGCGTACGACTGGAGACCTTAAGATTGCCTAAATGATCGACTATCACACCTTGAAATCCAAATTTTCCATGCGAACCTAATTTTGGATCAATGAGAGCAAACAGCGGCTTGTTTGTACTCGTTTGAACTCCATATTTTTCAGAAAAATAGATAATGTTTTCATACGCATTCTTAAGTTCGATAGGAGAAAGAATGTGATCTTGCTTATTTTTTAATAATCCTGAGGCGCGACCTTGCGGTATTAGTCGAGTGAAATTCAATTCTTTTGCATGCAATGCCTTTGCCAGTTTGAAGAACATCTCTATCTGTTTTTCGGTTCTCTTTGACAAAGTGGTCTGGATGTTTGGTAGAATTCCTTTATTTCGAAGACGAGTAATACCGTTGATGGCAGAATCAAAAGAACCTTTCCCACGAATGAAGTCGTTTTCCGATGCGTTTGCGCCATCGATCGAGATCTGAAAGTAACATCTGTTTTCTTTGAAAAAGCCTAGGTCTATTTCTTTTTCTATTAATGTCCCATTTGTAAGGATCGATATCCTCGTATCCGTCCATTTTTTTCGTATTTCTGTAATAATATTTTTTAAGATTCGGCTAAGTAGTGGTTCGCCACCACAAATGATTATTTCCGGTTTCAATAGAAGATCTCGACAAAGCTCGTCGTATTGGTCAAAAATACGTAGCCACTGATCCAACACTAGTGATGTCTCGAATTTAGAGACTGAGTGATAACAGTGTCGACAGGAAAGATTGCAATCATTTGTGATGTCGAATTGCATCGAAAGATAATGTTGAGAGCCTATCCAATTTAATACTTTACGGACCAACCAATTACTCATTTGTAAGATCTTCAATTAGTACACTGAGACTATTACAATACCATATTTTTGTTGTCTACTACTTATGACGAATTGCAGTAAGTTGTGGATAGTGCTAAGAAATCTCAGCATTACATTACCGGTCACTTTTCCTGTCTTTGAAGAAAATATCTTAATCGGCCTGGATTAAGATATTTTCATGTGCGATCAAAACCCAATGGTGAGCTTCTGGGAGTCGGATGCAGTATATTTATATAATTGCGTACCAAATTATTCGAGTACGGGAATGTATTTAACACAGCGAAACACTTACTAACTAATGTTTGAAAGCAGCGAATTGACCGGTGATTAACTTCCAAAGTTTGTGTGAAATAATTAATAAATTTGTGAAGTTATGTCGGTTTGTTTTTGCTTGCGACTTGTAAAATCGTTATCAAATCAAAACAGTCGGCGAATAACCTACAGCTCCAGGCAGCAAATCCGAATAGTAAAGATAGGACGTCTTTTAGAAACGGAGCAGAGACATATGGGGATCCATCCTAAGGCCTGGGAAGGTTTGAATATATTAATCTATGGCGAACACCCCTTATTACCGATGGAAGTCGAAACAGCAATTACAGACGCGGTGCCAAGCCAGGAACTTCGAATTGAATCTTTCGAAAACTATGAACAAGCCCTCGATTTCTGTAAATCAAAAAAAAATGTAGGCCTAATTCTATTGCTTGAGAAAGGAATGAAATTACCAATAAATAGCGTTTTCTCCGAACTCGCAAAACCATATTTGTCTACAGGTTTTCCTGCTTTCGGAGTTGTAATTAATGATGGAAAAGAATCTCTGGTTGGGCTGCGGGCAATCAAGTCGGACCGGCGGATAATTGATTACCTAACATTGTCTTTTCCACTAATGCCCGAATCAATCACCTTAATGATGGACAACCTTTGGAACCAGTTCGTTTCGTCATTTAAAGAGACACTCATGCCCATCGCTTTGGAGGAAACGTTGTTTTCGCTTGCTTCGCAGCAGTGTCCGAATGAAGACCTCCTGTTTCTTAACCGATTGCTTACTCTATTTTCTGCTCGACTCGATGTTTCATGGTTAGAAACATGCATTTTAGGGTGGTCTCATTTCGCGCATCCATTGATGCAACAAAAGAACGTAGCTATTGCCAGCTACCCCGCAATAGTCAGTCTTGTTTCAAAAACAGCTTTTTCAGGAGATCCAAAAACATTTGCGCTGAACAAAGACAACGGCTTACCTGCTCGTATTTATGCATGGGCACATTACCTTTTGGCCGAAAAAAAGAATGGCAATCTACCCTTTTGCCTTCAGCAAATTTGCGCATCCTCAAAACCTGGTACTCCTGCCCTGATGCGCTACACTTCTAAGCTCTGGGCACAGATTATGAAAATTGCCGATGAATGTAGCGAAGCCTCGAATCAAGAGAAAATCAAATTGCGGGCCGTATGACCGTTAGACACCTTCAATTAATTCCATATTCTGCTGACGATTATTCACTCGGTGAAGCCTTTTTTGTAGGCAAAACAATTCCTGAGGCTGAAATAACTTCTCTGATTGACCGAATTATTTCTCTCTATTTTCAATGGAAAGATCGAGCAAATACTTCTGTTATTATTAATAAAGCATCCAACACTAATTTATCCTGTGTTCTTGATTATGATCAGGATGAAAGAAGTCCATCGGAGCTTTACGTCATTACGTCCTCTTCGACTACTCAACGTCCAACCCTCATTCCTGGAAGCACTATTCAAATCCGTATTGAAATATTCGGAATATCTTATCTTTTTACCGTTCCGGTTTTGCTTGTAAATATGGATGGAACCGATCCTTGGCTTGTCGTCGGAGTTCCATTTGACGTGGCTGTAGCAAAGCTGAGAGTATTACCACGGCATAAAATTTCAAAAGAACAAAAAATATCGCAAAACGTTTATTGGATATCAAAAGCGCAAGAAAAATATCCGGCCGACATACTGGAAATAAGTCTTCATTCGTTGGTGTTAATGGTAAATGGAGTATCGGATTTTGAAGATGGCGAAATCAACATAGAGACCGAAGAACATATTCTAAGAACAAAACTGGTTCGTAGAATCGAAAATAAGTTTGTCGTGCAACCGGTTATAGATACTCCGGAACAATACGGAGCCTTTTTTAACTTCTATCGGTCCATAGTCTATCCATATCTGCGGCCGGCGGATGAGTATAAGCCACAAGAACGGTTAGCATTGTTTCAAAAGACTGGTTTTCTCGGCAAATACTCGTCGAACGATGTTTCTTCTCTGCTAGATAGAGTTGGTCGAATATGGACAGAAATTGCAAAAAGCCAACACTTGTCCTCTGTAGACTATGTAGTAATAAACGAAGAAGGATCTCCAATCGGTGCTTCGAGCATAGCCCTCGCTTTCGCTGACAATAAGAAACCTGTCTGGATGCTCCACCAAACATGCGCAGTAAAATTGCCAGAACTGTTAGAAAGCAGTGGAATACTATATTTTTGGAGGATGGAATACTTAACCGCATATCCCAGCGAAATGAAGGTTGCTGTCGTCTTCCATTCCGAAAGCAGATGGCACGAGAGGATCTACACTCGTTTTAAAAATCAGTCAGGTGGAAAAGCAAGACTTATCCCCGTCATAATCAAGCGGACACAATTAAATCGCCAATCACCCAAGTTTACTCATCAATTTGAATCGTATTCAATCGGCAGCCTTAAACGAATTTCATTTTGTTCTAACAAGTTTTGGGCAGCCCATAATCCTTCCCTATTCAATGTGGCGAACAATCTCGATGAGATAATCGTATTCGAAAACAACCTAACAGAAGAAAATCTGAAGAGTATCGGCAATGATTTATGTCATGCCTTGGACAGCGAACAAGTTGATACGAGAGTGGTTATGCCAGCTGAATTGGAGCACAACTGGATACAAGGAGAGATTCTACCTTCCGATCGATTATGTATTTTTGAAAAGGAACACTTATACGATCTGTATCGAGTGGTAGAGCATTCTCTGGCTGTCACAGAAAGAAAGTATCAGGGGTAAAACTTGAGATCGATATTGTCTATCACCGACCAGAAAAAAAAAATACTTTTGATACTTATTGTTGCAATCTTCGTTCAATTAATTCCTGAGGCGTATCAGAGAATCATTGTAGTCCCATTGAAGCCTCATGTGACTACATCCGCTATTTTGTCCTTTGATCTTAGCGGAGTTCCGGCCGGAGATTACTATCTAAGCGTCGGAAAGCCGCGTACTCCCTGTGACATAACTCTCGGGTCTGCCGTTATTGCGTCTAATCTTGCCGGAACATTGAATACGAGAAGCTCCATATTGCTCGGAGCATCGCTTACACTTCCTTCATCATCGAATTATCTTTCCGTTAATTGCTACAACACGCCAGGATTCCCGCCTCGTTTTACACACGCCCCAACTCTAGCACAAGCAAAGTCCGGAGTCCTTTTACATTTGTTTCGTTTCTTAGTTGACGTAGTTCTTGGACCGTTCGCCAGCATTATTCTAATAATCGCATCCATAATTACACCAAAAAAGAAATACGACACTCAGTCGTTCAGTAAAGGTGAGTTTCTTACATTCGGAATTGTAAGTCTAACTTACACACTCTCTCTTTCATATGTTCCTATGATGTTCCTTTCTGGCTATTCAATCGTGCTACTGCACATTTTGACCAGGACAGCTTTTTCAGCGAGTTTTTTATGGCTTCTCAATTTTAAATTAAACAGAAGCCTGATCCTCGCTGCTCATATTCTTATCGCATTAGTGGCACTTGTAATCTTCGGAATTCGAGAAACATGGCTTGTGCAATACTATTCGCTCATTCACGGTTTTTTCGGTTTGATGACCCTTGTAATAGCTCTCAATGTTCTTATTCGCAAATGCACTTCTTCTTCACTCATTTACCTAGCCGAATTTGCTTTAGTTACCGTTGTTCTTCAATTTTTTGATACCATTCGTCTTGCAGAAGCGTTTGGCCTGTATCTTATTCCATTTAGATCCTATTTCGCACCAGCGATCCCGGCAATTTTGGCAGTGTTCTCCGCGTGGCTGCTATATAGAGAATCGAGGTTTTCAATAATCGCAGACAAAATGCAGGAAAAGCTCCTATTAACGATCGAATCTCGTACAAAAGCTAACGAGATCTTGAAGGGGATGTTAACTACTTTTTCTGATCACAATCCTTTCACAAATACTACTGCTTACGCAGATACGTTTTGTCTCGGACTTGAGGCTTCACCAATGACACGATTTGTATTGTTGGCTGCAAGTATGGAAACATGGCGAACAGAGGAATACAGAAACATCGACCTTAGAAGTGGGCATGGTTCTCGAATGCTTGAAGCACTTAAGACCGGAGCCCCCCTTATCGACAAAGGACTCAAAGATGGTTGTTGGTTCATTATAGCACCAATAGGAAAATATGGTTGCATAAACATGCGGGGAGATAAATCCATCAGTGTAGTATCCGCCTATGAAATTCTAGAGATAACTAAACGGCTTAATTCAACTTTACGAATGTGCGGAGATCGTTTGATGATGGAAGTCACTCGAATGATTACGGGACTTCATCGAGTAAGATCCAATCGCGGCATAGGCCGTTGGCAAGAGCCGATGGCTGTAATTTTCGGTGATATTTGTAACTATAGCGCTATGTACAAAAAATATGGACAGTGCTTTCTCGATTTTGTTGCAAAAGATTTCCTCCTAAGTCTGACTCGCTTTGTTCAGCCTTATTCTGTCCAAGAGGAAACGAGAGGAGATGAGATCTTGCTAATCAGTATACCGGAGTTACTTCCAGATAAATCTGATGTTATGTCAGCAGCAGCCGAAAGCATTACTAAAATTCGTTCATTTATCAGTAACGAAGGTGCACAAATTTGTACTGACAATGGCTTCGAACCTCTCCGTATGAGTTTTGGAGTGAACGTCGGAGAAGGTACAATAATTTCGGACGAAACAGGTGTTCGAACAACTGGCAAATTAATTATCGAGGCAAAAAGGCTGCTTGAAGCTGCGCCATCAGGGACGTTTTTAGTAAGAGATAGCGTTGCTGATGGCCTTAGCAAGAGAGGTTTTATATTCGGTGAAAATTTTCCAATTTTGGTTAAAAAAGATCTATTCATGGCAAGACAGTTATTGAAAACAGGATAAAAAGTTGAGTGAAACCTTCTTTACGCTTTGAAAAGCTGGCAAACGACTATGCAAAAGGGCGACCTAGTTATCCCGATTCAGTGTTAAAATTACTTCGAACGGAACTTGGCCTACAGGAAGGTTCTATTGTCGCGGATATTGGTGCTGGTACGGGTATCTTCTCGGCGTTTTTAATTCGTGGTAAATACGAAGTTATTGCAGTTGAACCAAGTGATGATATGAGAATGCACTGTGAACATACATTGTCTTCGTTGCATACTACTAGACCGTTTTCAGTAATCGCAGGCGAAGCAAACAATACACAAATGGAGGATCAAAGCGTTGATTGCGTCACTGCCGCACAAGCATTTCATTGGTTTGATCCGGCATTATCAAGAACTGAATTTCTTAGAGTTTTAAAGCCGAAAGGCAGTATTGTTTTCCTTTGGAATACAAGAAGAAGAGAGCGAGGATTTCCTCAAGCTTTTGATCTATTGCTGAAATCCTATGCTCACGATTTCGCGCACATCGGACACACGGGCGGCCAGCGTGAGATAAAAATAGGTGCTTTTTTTATTGAAAAAATCTGGAAAACTCGAACTTATAAACATTCTTGGTTCGTCGATTTTGAAACTTTACTTTCTTTTGTCAGATCTATCTCTTACTTAAAGGAGATAGACATCTGTCAAAAAGAAAAGCTGGAACGAGATTTATTTAGTCTTTTCGTTAGTTACGCCAAGGACAATCAGCTCGAGCTAGTTTTTGATACTGACATTTTCTACCTTGATTCTAAGGGACTCGAACGTCTAAGATGTCTCGCGTATCGCTCTAAATAGCGGCAGCTCTGCGATATTTCATATTTAATAGAACGACACCAGAAATTATAATTCCATAACTAACGATAGTCATTACGTTCGGGATAAACCCTAGTAAAAGCGCCTCTCCTAACCCACTCCATACAAGAGAAGTTAGGCTTAGCGAAGACGCAATCGAAGGAGAAAGATAGATGTAGGATTTTGTCATTAGAATTTGACCAAGTAGCCCGAGGAGAGCAATGCCCAATACGCATACAATATTTATAAAACCAATGTTCCATACCCATCCCTCTCCCGGCACAGTTAGGCTTACAACGATCATCAGCAGGCTGAAGGCCCAAACTACTTGTCCTGAGGAAAAACTTCGCGCTACTTTTTTAAGTGCCGTAAAAGAAATTGCCGCAGTTAATGCTCCAGTAAAGCCGACTATTATGGCAGACGTAGGTAGATTGGCGCCAGAAGGAGAACTCAATGCAAAAGAACCGGTAAAAACCACTATGACTGCGACATAGTCAATCGGTCGGAGGCGATCTTTATAAATGAGCCATGCAAGCAACATGACAATCATAGGAGAAGTGTTGTGTATAGCTGTAGCATTAGCAGCACCGCAGACCTGGATGTTGTAGTAATAAAGTGTAACTGAAGTGCCCGCAGCAAGAGACCTTAACCACAGCGACTTTGCCTTGATTGAAAAAATATTTCTTAAGTCATGAACGAAAACCGCTGGGAAAAAAAACAAAAGTCCCGTTAAACCCCTGACAAAAACCAACTCGTTCAAAGGTATTTGGCCTGAAATAGTCCGAACGAGGAATGCCATACCACCAAACGAAATGGCGCCGAGAATTGCGAATATACTACCTTTAGTTCTTTCATCAGTCATAATGACCTTCCCCCTTGTCTGGATCAGTTATAACCTCACGGACTGGCAGCCTGCAAAATTTCCTCTGATCGGACCTACCCAATTTCCTCGAATGGGGACCACCTGATTTCCTGGTTTGGGACCCATCCAATTTCCCGACGAGGGGACCACTCGATTTTCTGAGTTGGGGACCGCCGGCAGAAGCTGCTTGATTAAAAGCTATCTCAATCCTTTCGTGAAGTTAACGAAGGGAGATGAAATGACAGGGAGGAGGCTTATGGTGGTTAAATACGAAGAAATTCATCGGCTGCTCCGAGAGGGGCGAAAGGTGCAGGAGATTTCGCGATCTCTGAAGTGCGTGCGCAAAACGGTGCGCGGTGTCAGGGACGGGGAAATTGGTTCGCCAGATCAACCGAAGCACTGTCCGATCCGTTATGGATGTCGCAGGTCGACTGGCGTGGGAACAGTGGAAAGGGCCAATGAAAGAGTTATATCGCGCTATTGGGGAAAATAGGAATGGGATGGCGCTGCAATCAGCCCATCTATATGTCGATATACTAGTGACGCGCACATGGTAGATTACGCCGCCTTATCCAATCTCCAATCCTTGCCTTTGAGCGAGAACTTCAGCCACTTGATCTTCATGGCTTTGCCGTCAAGGAGCAGGTCTTGAAGGTTGTAGTCACGGTCCTGTAGGTGTTTGGCCACCAGCATCCTGACAAGGTGATCGAAGGTTTTCTGAACATCGTGCTTGCCGTTCTCCACACGGGATAAGTGTTCAAGCTCGTAGCCAACCAGCTTGGCGAACGCGGCGCTTGAGAAGCCGAGAAACTTGCGGAGGAACCGGATTTCCTGCCCGGTGAGTACTTCGGTCTTCCGAATAAGATGGTGAGCAATCAGGTGGTGAAGCTTGTCGGTGTCGCCAAAGCTGTAATAAACTTCACCGCAGGCTTCGCATCGACTCTCTTTGACACCATGAAGAATTACGTTGTCCAGTCCGCTTTCCTTGTATCGATAGGCATGGACGGAAGTTGTCTTAAGTGGTTTTTTGCTCTCACACATTGCACACATCATTTTCTAGCTCCTTTCCGTTTCCAGTCGGTAACGATAAGAACCCTTTTTGAGTTCTCCCTCCTCAACAATTCTCGCATCGCCGCTTTTCAGGACATTTCAGGCATCAACAGTAGTGAGCTCATCATTGGCCAACTCGTTTAATGCATGCTTAGAGAAGCGAATGCTCTCAGGATGCCGTTGGACAATCTCCGCCAGTTTCTTTCTGGCCTGTCCGATTTAGCTTCGTAATGCGATAATTGTCTGTCAGTTGATATGTTATCATGTGGCTACAAAATATCAATTATGCAAGATATAAGTCGCTTGCATGATTGTCTCCGGTGGTGCTTGGTATAAGACTGGATAGGGGGAACTTGCAGCGTAATTAAGGAAATCATGAGGCAGACTTTAGTTGATCGCTGGAGCCGTCTTACGGATCGTCTGAATCGTTTCGGGATGGTTTGGTACAAGGGTGAGGGTGATCCCCATTTCTGGTGCGCTCCATACAGTCACCCGTTCAATGAGTTCCTTGCTCGAAAAAACCAGATTTTTTTGGATGAAGCGAGCCTGAGGATAGCGCGCAGAAATTTTCTTAAAAGTGACGTCGCTGTCTTCTGGTTGCAGTTCCCAGCTGGCGGCATGAACGACATGAGATGTTTTGTCGATTAAGATGGATGGTCTACC